>Ga0306869_1000030_pt1 | contig 93596 bp, 89 predicted proteins | sample AntRauTorckE6833_FD_190421 | JGI IMG/M metagenome (GOLD analysis project Ga0306869, IMG submission 190421) | Saline lake microbial communities from Rauer Islands, Antarctica - Metagenome Torckler E6 #833 (v2) (version 2) | ecosystem: Environmental > Aquatic > Non-marine Saline and Alkaline >... | reverse complement strand
AAAATCAGCCTCCAAGCCCCGGGTTACTAAGGCGCGCTCGATGGGTTCGCCGCGGACAACAGGCCCATCATCGGACTTTTCAACATACGCACTTGATGAAGTGACAGCACCCTCAAGCAGATGAAGCTGCAGGGATGATAGTTCTCCGTCAGACGCGGCCTTTCCTTCATCAGAAAATGTATCGAAGCTTAGGAGGTTGGATACCACCATCTCGGCCTGTGTCAGCGTTCCGGTCTTATCAGTAAGAATTATGGTAGTTGAACCCAGCGTCTCAGCAGCGCGCAGATTCTTCACCAGACCACCACGATCCAGAATATTCTGCATCCCCAGCGCCAACACTACCGTCACGGCTGCTGGTAAACCCTCCGGTACCACGCTGACCGCTACCGCAATCGAAAAAACCAGCATTTCTATGAGTGACTCACCACGGATAACTCCAAGAGCAAATATAATTATCACCGCCACGACTGAGATGATTGCTACAAAAAGTGCCAACCCCTTCATGTGCTGCTGAATCGGCGTCTCTGATTCTGGGCCGACCGCAAGCTCCTGAGCAATTTTTCCTACCTCGGTCTCGTCCCCAACGCTGACCACAATGCCGCGAGCCTCTCCGGAGGCCACCAGCGTCCCTTTGTAGGTGATGTTCTTCCGACCAGTGACCGGTTGATCATGCGTTATTTTATCGGCACTCTTGGCTACCTCCAGCCACTCCCCGGTCAATGCCGCCTCATTCACCTCCAGATTATTCTCGCTGATGAGACGCATATCAGCTGGTACATACATACCAGACTCTAGTACAACAATGTCACCAACCACCAGCTCCTCGGCCGAGATGACATGCTTTCGACCGCCGCGAATGACTGTCGCCTCCTTGCTTTGACTATTATCAAGCGCCTGAAACGCATTGGAGGCCCGACCCTCCTGAATCGTGCCGATGATGACATTAATTCCCAGCGCCACAAATATTACAGCGGTATCTACGAGATGCCCAATAGCAAGCGTAATCAGTCCTGCTACAAGCAGAATTGAAACTAGCGGATTCTTGAACTGCTTGAAGATTCGCCCAAATACACCGATTTGCTTTGCCTCAGTAAGACTATTGTCTCCATGTAGCTGACGAGACCCACTGACTGCATCCTCATCCAAACCATTTTTTGTATCAACAGACAACTTCTCGGCCACACCATCGGCGGAAAGCTGATACCACTCACTGCCAGATGGTTTTGATTTAGAATTTTCTTTTGAGGTGCTCATAGGATTACGTAATACTGCTGCGTTCTTTATTTGTAACGAACTCTTATTACTGCACAGTTGACGCATTTTCATCCCCTTCTTTTTGGGAAGATTCCTCGACAGCTGCCTCTTTCTCCTCAACCTCTTCCTCAATCTTTTGGTCTTGGTATGCTCTTATTTCCGACAGGTGAAACAGGGTGAATATAATCACGCTGGACAGTACAACTCCGAATAGGTTAGCCAAAAATAGCAACATAGATCCAATAAGAAGTTCTGTTGATAGTAGCGCCAAGGAAACACCAATAGCAGATAGTGGTGGAACCAAGGAAACCGAGATAGCAACACCCGGCAGTGTCATGGCGGTATCCTCACTTATCCATGTATAGCTAGCAACAATACCGGCAGCAAATGATATGAAAAAGTACAGGAGAAGGTCCGGATTGGTTAGTAAATTAAGCTGCTCGGTCAGTGATGAGGTGCCGATAAGAAATGCTGTAATAAAAGAAACAGTCACACCAGTCAGTAGTGTCTTTATCAAGATACCGATGGCACGACGAATAGCCTCGAAGCTGTCAGTAACGACTCCGAGCCCTAGTGCCAGAATCGGAAACAGAATCGGTGCTACTAGCATCGCCCCCACAATAACAATGGAGTTGTCCATCAAAAGACCGATTGCAGTAATGAAGGAGGCAGCAGACAGAAGAAGGTAGAAATCACCATCAGCCCGAGATTCATCGATGAGTTTTTTAACGGCACGCTTTTGGTCAAAAATACCAGCCGCAAATAGCCCGTCTTCTGTTTCAGAATCATTCATATGTATTTTATTATAGCAAACATGTTCAGGTGTCATGCTACAATATCCACATATGTTACAAGAAACAATCACCCAGGATATGAAATCAGCACTAAAGGCCGGAGAGAGGCTTCGGCTGAGTGTGGTGCGAAATATTAAATCAGAAATTGCTAACCAGCTAGTAACCAACGGCGAGAAGCCGGATGGAGAGCTTCCAGACAAGGATGTTGTGGAGGTGATTGCTCGGCTTGCCAAACAGCGACGCGAGGCAGCTACCGAGTTTGACGCCGGTGAGCGCACAGAGATGGCGGACAAGGAGCGAGCCGAGCTAGAGATTCTTGAAGAGTACCTCCCTGAACAGATGAGTGACAAAGAGCTGGAGACACTGATCACCTCAACCATTGCCGAGGTCGGTGCCGAGGATATGAGTGCGATGGGGCAAGTTATGGGCAAGGTTATGGCCAAGACTGGACCAGCAACTGATGGCGATACCGTACGGAGGATTGTTGAGGAAAAGCTGAAATAGAAAATACCGTAAAAAATTAAATAACTCACCCGGTTGAGTTATTTAGCAATAAAGTCGCCGATAGGCGGTTTTTTTGTTGGACATGAACACGACAACCACCTGTCGTGTTTTATTGTCCGCTCGTAGTGGTGCTTGTAGGCGGAATTACCTGAATACTGTCAGCACTGCTACCGGCATCATTTTCCATCACCTGCTCTGTAATGAGAATCACACCTAGTGTAAGTGTGATAATGGCCAGGAAACCGATCAAGAACTTTACAAAATCTGCATCAAATATCTCTTTCATACTCAGTATTCTACCATCAGTTTTAACGTACTTCACTAACTGTGCAACACTTAGTGTTGCACAGTTAGATGTCCAATGGAGTTTTAGCAGGACTTGAAGTAATAAAATTTTTATATGTATTGTTTTGAAAACCATCTAGAATAATGCCAGTCTTTAGGAGCTCATCCCACCGATTTCTATATACATAATCTTGGTAACTAGACCATCTATATGATTTGTAACTTGTTTCATCAGATATTTCGAGTGGATTTTTATGAATATATGCCGATACATACTGAAGCTGACGATCACTTGAAATATGCTTTGCTTTATATGTCCCTTGAAAGACATGGCCAGTCTTGTCACGTTTAGCATTAAAAAATCGACCGTACGCATTTTGGATACGATGTAAATACTTTGGTATACCATCATCAGTCAGGTTCTTTACTGTTAGATGGAAATGATTAGGCATTATGCAGAAGTTTATTAATTCAACAAACCGGCCTTGAATTACTTCCTCGTACTCAACCTTAAAGTCTTTTTCATCATTGAAATAATCTACACGTCTACTAATATTACGAAACTTTTTCGGTGACTGAAACAATAATATGAGAAACAGCATACGTATAAAATCCCGGTCGCTGTAAAACAGCTTTTGCTTTTGATTACCACGATTATAAATATGATATATCTCGTCTGGAGCAATATCAATTGATCGCATATATTTTCATAATAAGATAGGTTTTTCTACTGTGCAACACTTAGTGTTGCACAGTAGAAAAATATTCTTTATGTTAAGTGTCAGACACTTAACATAGGAGGAGGATGTCTTCATAATTTTGGTGGGGGGGTGGTTTTTGGTTGGTGCATAACAAAAACCCGCCGAAGCGGGTTTTTGTATTACTACCCGAAGGTAGCAAACTTACATTACTAGCAAGATTGTTACTAGTTTGTAGTTTCAGCCTTAAGACCTGATCGGAAATCAGATGCTGGCGTGAAGTTGTAAGTTTCAGTGTAATTTGTCGGAGTTCCGGAAGCTACGTTTGTTGCAGCGTAGTCAATCGAAGTAAGAGTAGCACGGTGGCTAGTCTTGTCAGCGGCCTCAAACTCAACAGTTATTGTGAACTGCTTTGTCTGATTTCGAGGAATTCGATAGTTTCCGTTTGAGTTCTCAGTAACGTTGTCTGCAACAATATCAATCAATGATGTTGTTCCAGCTCCAGCACTACTGATACTAACACCAACAAGGCTATCACTTGTAACCTCTCCAGCCTTGATGAATGCAGCCTCTTCGAATGCAGTAAGATCTAGTTCGAATGTGTACTGAATTCGGCTGTTGTTAGAATCTGTTGAGATGCTAGCAGCACCGTCAGCGTAGAGTCCAGATACGAGCAATGTGTGCTCTTCACCTTCCTCTGCACCGTCAAGCTGACCAGCACTTAGGTCATCAACACCTTCAACGTCAAAGTCGTCGGCATCAACATCACCCACAACTGTTACACCTGATGGGTAGTTACCATCCTGTGAATTAAATGACAGGAATAGCATTGCTGTAACCTCGTCATCCTCGTCGATGGTGAAGTCACCGTCGATGTCGAATGAAAGAGTTGCTGTTGCTGATCCACTAGTGTAGGTTTCGTCATCCACACTGAATCGATCACCATCAATCTCGATGTACGCGTCGTCTACAATGTCACCGTAGTCACTTGATGATGCAGTTACTGTACCACCAAATGTTAGATCAACGATGAGCTCGTTTAGCTCAAGGTCACTACCTTCAGCCTCCATGTCGAATGCGAATACACCGTACTCATCAGAAGTGTTATCCTCTTCAACCTGGATAATTGCCGCGTCAGGATCATCGTCCGACTCGCTAACAGTTAGCTCCTCGTCACCTCCCTCCTCGTCAATGTCGAAGTCTACTTCGTCTCCTGTGACAGTTGTATCAGGTACATAGTGGTTGATACTCTCACCATCCATGGCACGAATACCATCCTCAAGAATGTTAACTGCCCAAGAAACTCCGTTTTCAACATCATCAACACTGTTTGCCACCTCAACGCCAATTGAGAATTCAGCAGTGTCGTTTTCTCGTACAACCCAATTTAGATTAGTGAATCGTACTTCGTAGTATCCATCTGAGTCAGCATCATCATCTAGCCAGTCACTTTCGCTACTAACATCTTTAGAAGCATACTCGTCACCGTCAACAATGATCATCACCTCTTCGAAGACATCCCATGGCTCGTCATCTGCGCCAGATTGAAGATTGTCTCCTCGGAAGGCTACGTCAATACGAGAAACGCGAACGTCTCCGTTCTCAACGTCAAACTCGATGTCAGCAACCTCAGCAGTCTGACCTTCCTCTACGTCGTTGTCGTCACCTGTGCTGATATCGTAACTTTCGAGTGAAGCCTCACCGCCGTTAAGTGTCTTTGAATCAGAATCGTTGTCTGAATCAGAATCGTTGTCTGAATCAGAATCGTTGTCTGAGTCGTTTGCCCATGAAGCACAGAGTGTCTGTGCGTATGAAGCAGAGCTGTTACCCCAGTATCCAGTAGGAGCTGAAAGCCCTAGTGGAGCAAGGATTTGTGCAGAGTACTTTGCCTGGAATGCACTTACAGCGGCAGCTGTTAGTGATCCATAGTACATTGACTCATTTCCAGGTGAACCTGGACCGGTTGCAGCTACGCGTGTAGCAGCATCCATGTTTAGGAACTTTTGCAGGTCTTGTACAGCCTGTCCCTGTGCGCCCATTCCGACGCTAGCAGAGAAGATAGATGAAGGACATGATCCAGAAACACTGGATGATGCGCCTCCGTCGATCTGTGACTGAAGGCTTGCGATCGTCTCTAGAAGAGACTGGATCTGTGCCTGTAGGTCATTGTTAGACTGTGCGTGGGCTGGTGCAATTGCTGCGCCACCCAGCATGAAGAAACCTGCTGCAATAGCAACAAAACCAGTTGTCACTTTTGCGAAAACAGAATCTTTAAAATTAGTGTTCATAAGTTTCGATTTCCATTTCTTTTGGCGGTATCCCGCTTAGAAGAAATGGGATTGTCTGGTACATCCGGAGTTAATTAATAAAGATTAATAAACCAGATGAGCAGACGTGAATTAATAGTAGATTAGTAATTGATTAGGATGTGGGTCGAGAATATTTTGTCTACTTACATAATCGACCAGGGATTCATAAGCAAGACGTGAACGACCCGTTGTGCACAGTGTCTTATTCGCTTATATAAGGAATAAGGTCTGTGCGGTAATTATCCTCCAGAGGATAACCAAAGAAAAAGTGCATGCACTTTGGTCATCCTCTAAGAGATATCTACCGAATGTTCTGATCTTCTAGTATCTGTGCGGGCTTGAGCGACTACGTGACTGTTGGACAAATCTGTGCTGACCATTATTCGCTCATTGAAATCTCCACACTACCGTGTCGAATATTTCAACTCGCTTCGTATCGGATTTTTGTCTCATGTCTTTCTGGATCAGGTTTTGTCTGTAAGGTATTTGGTTGTGAAGGTGCGGGATTTTTCGTTCCTTATTGTATGGCCAATTAGATGGCCGCTCTACAATGTCATATATGGTACCACAATACCTTTCACGCAACTGTGGATAACGAGGCTACTCCTGATGAAATTGTGTAAAGAACAATCACCTGCCTACCCTAGCCATATAATAACAACCATTCGCTGAAAAATAAAGCTACTTATCGAAGCGCTCGCTTTACTCTACATAAAGGCTATTTAGGCCTTGGTATAGGAGGTCCACCGGCGCTTGCCGTGCTTTTCCAACTGACCGTCCTTTACTAGGGCCTTGAGATCACGCTGGATTGTTTTGGTACTGTATCCGTTAACAATATCAGTAACATCATTAACGGTGATTTCGTTTTGTTTTGTGAAAAGATCAAGAATCTTCTTTCGACGCTTATCCTTAGCAGATAACTGGGTTTTAGAGACAGCTTTTTGTTTGGATTTTCCTGTACCTCCCACCCCGGTGTCTACACTTAATGAAGACGAGCCAGTAGGGCTAGCCTTACGTTCAAATGCATGGTCCGATTCCTCAAGAGTTGGTAGCCGGTTGTTAAAATACGCCTTGTCCAGATGTGGTCCGGGAAAGGCACCAAGCTCCTGGACCTCATTGGTAAAGGCAGTTATTTCCTCGCGAAGAACAGCGAAATTCATACCAGAAAGAAGCCCCCCATCCCGGGCAACTGCCAGCTGTGTACAGAGGCGTTTTAGAAGCCCCGGAAGCTCGGCAGATGAGTCATCATTACTTGTGCCTTCAGAGACCATATGAGCACAGGACACAAGCGACAAGGCTTGTTGGCGCAACGTTGTGCGCATTGGCTCATCGGATGGAAAGACGCGGGTAATGGCATAGAGGGCGCTGGCAAGACGCTGGGTCTTTTGAGAGATATAGGCGACACGTGTCGTATTGTCGTTTTGTGTAATATCGCTGTCATTAGCGGTATTGTGGGTTTTGTCGTTTATCTTTTGCATTGTATTAGCAAGAAGTCCTTTATACGACATCACGTGTCCCTTTTGATGTCTTTTATTATATAACAGACATGTCCGAATGTAAAGATAAAGACAAAAAGCGACATACAAAAAGACAGCTAGCAACACTCCCATTTACTAGTCTTTATTACCGTTCCTTCTTCATCTAAGCCGACTTGATCCTTAGCCTCAATGCACAACCCTTTCAAAAAATTTCTCGTCAGCATATGCTACTATTACTCTAGTAACTAACCGATTTCACAATGGCAAAACGTAAGAAAAAAAAGAAAAAGAAATCTTCCGCCGATAAGCAGAAGTCACTAACCAGCAAGCTTCTATTAGGAGACAAATCATCCCCAGTCCGATCAGCTATCGCTGGTGTTCTGTTTGCTGCTTCAGCCGGCTTTCTTGTTCTGGCTGCACTCGGATCAGCTGGGTTTGTTGGTAGTAGCGTGTATGGTTTTCTTGGTTATGCCTTTGGTAATGGCTACTGGTTTTTTGTTGTCGGCCTTATATTTTTTGCTTACACTCTTTTACATCGGCGTGCCAATCTCCCATCTGTAGGCTGGGTTCATGGAGTCTCTTCTCTGGTATTGTTTTTGATGATTCTTGGTCTTATTGATGTGGCGGCTCCTGATGCCGGCGGAATTATCGGTAGTTTAATTGCCGGTGGTGTCATCAGTGCCTTCTCTATATTTGCTGGAGTTATTATTATGCAGACCATTGCAGTCGTTAGCCTGCTGATTCTGATTGATGAGTATGTTGATCTGAATCGACACATCAGTATCCCAAACATGGAATTTTTTGGTAGCAACAAAGCCGCCAAAGACGAGGATGATGGCGTACAGGTAAGAAACCGTGCTGCTGAAAATCGAGCTGCTGAAACTAGTGCAGCTGCTAGTAGTAGCAAAACAACCGCCGCCTCGGAACAGAAGGCAAAGGATGAGAAAAAGGATAGAGACAAGAATAAAGATACAGTCGGTGATGCTGATGAGGATGATTACAATGTATCAGCCTATCAGAAGGATGACGGGGCCTCCTTTACTGCTTCCCCACAACTGTCTGGTGACTACACTCCACCACCGGTTGCTTTACTTTCACGCGATACCGGGGATCCAGAAGTCGGCGATGTGAAGGCACGAGCAAACCTTATTAAGAGAACACTGGAAAACTTTAATATTGATGTGGAGATGGATGAGGTATCCATCGGACCGACCGTTACTCGCTACGCCCTGAAGCCGGCCGAAGGTGTCCGGCTGAACCGAATCACAAATCTACAAAACAACCTTGAAATGGCCTTGGCGGCTCATCCGGTTCGTATTGAGGCACCTATTCCTGGAAAGTCTCTGGTTGGGGTTGAGGTACCAAACACAACAAAGACAACTGTGGGATTGGCAGGCCTGTTGGGGTCAAAGAAGTTCCAAGATGATGACGCTCCCCTTCTGATGGGGCTTGGACAGGGAATTTCTGGCGAAACGTATTTTGCTGATCTGAATAAGATGCCTCACCTATTGATTGGTGGAGCTACCGGAGCCGGAAAGTCGGTAACGGTGCATGCCTTGATAAACTCGATGCTGTTTAAAAATGGTCCAGAGAATCTGAAGCTGATACTGGTTGACCCAAAGCGGGTTGAGCTGACACTGTATAACGGCATCCCTCACCTGCTGACACCGGTAATAACATCGGCAAAGAAGGCAATTCTGGCTCTGAAGTGGGCTGCTAAGGAGATGGATCGTCGGTACGATATTTTGGAGGAACATGGAGCTCGGGATATCTCTTCGTACCATGGTAATGTTCTACCAAAGCTGAAAAAGCAGCAGTCAGATGATGAGCCAAGCCCGGACACAATGCCATACATCGTGATTGTAATTGATGAGATGGCCGATCTGATGAGTGCCTACCCAAAGGAGCTTGAGGCAGTGATTGTACGAATTGCACAGATGAGTCGTGCGGTTGGAATCCACCTTATTCTCTCTACACAGCGACCAGATGTAAGCGTGATTACCGGTATTATTAAGGCAAACATTCCGGCCCGTATTGCACTACAGGTATCATCACAGATTGATAGCCGGACTATTCTTGATAGCAAAGGTGCTGAGCAGCTTCTGGGAGCCGGAGATATGCTGTATCAGTCAGGAGATATGTCCAAGCCGGTACGTATTCAGTCTGCCTTTATTACCGAAGGTGAGGTAAAAAAGGTGGTGAAGCATCTAAAAGACCAGTACGCTGATCAGCTGCAGGATACAGTGAACCTCAAGGGAGATGGAGACGGTGATGGCGGTAAAACTATCTTTGATGTGGCCGCAGAGGTCGAAGAGAAGGAGGAACGAGACGACAAGTACGAGGATGCCCTGGAGACGGTAATCGAAGCTGGTAAGGCCTCAACATCACACCTACAGCGTAAGTTACGGGTTGGATACTCTCGTGCCGCTCGGATCATTGATGAGCTTGAAGAGAATGGCATCATATCTGAGAAGGATGGTACAAAAGCACGTGATGTATTGGTAACTCGCGAACAATTAGAAGCCGCCCGAGCCGGTGAGACCATTACACATGAAGATAATGAAGAAGAAGCAGACGATCAGCAAGACGATGAAAATTATCAGGAATCAGCGGATCAGGATCAGGGTGACGGAGACTACGAGGATGAGGACACAGAAGAAGCTACGGGTGATTCAGAGGAGGAAGAGATTGATGATAAGTACTTTGATTCTCTGGACGAAGATGAGGATGACGAAGATTAAACATGACGTTCCTAATGGTCGCCTGGATACATATCAGCCATGTTGCTGCGTAAAATACTAAAAATAACAGCCGGGGTAGTATTGTTTGGCATTATTGCTGGATATGCCGCATATCAGGTTGAGGATTTTCGCACCGGACCGGTCATATCAATCACCAGCCCAACAGATGGATACGAGACGGAAGAACCAATGCTGAAGCTGGCAGGCCAGGTAGAGCGAATCGCTTATTTAAGCCTAAACGGACGTCAGATTTACACCGACACAAATGGATACTTTGATGAGGAATTGCTGCTAACTGACGGGTATAATATAATAACGGTAGCAGGCAGAGATGCCTTTGACCGACAGACTGAAGATCATGTCCGAGTGATTTTAAACGCCTCCTCCTCCCTATTATTTTCTTCATATAACCAAAATAATGAGCAAGAATTCAGAGGACAAGAAGAGCAAGAAACAGAAGAATGATGATGTTGAAAAGACAATCAAGAAGCTAAAGAGTCGTTTCGGTGATGGTGCCATTATGCGACTTGGTGAACGAGTCGATCAAGATGTCGAAGTTATTCCAACCGGATCAATGGGGCTTGATCAAGCGCTAGGTGTCGGTGGAATCCCACGAGGACGAGTAGTAGAGATATTTGGACCAGAAAGTTCTGGAAAGACTACACTGGCACTGCACATAATCGCTGAGGCACAGAAGATGGATGGTATCTGTGCCTTTGTTGATGCTGAGCATGCACTGGATCCTGAGTATGCAAAAAATCTTGGCGTAAAGACAGATGAGCTACTGATTAGCCAGCCAAACACTGGAGAAGAAGCGCTAGAGATTACCGAAAGCCTGGTGCGCAGCGGTGATATTGATGTCGTCGTTATTGACTCGGTTGCTGCCCTTACCCCAAAGGAGGAAATAGAGGGTGATATGGGTAAGAAGCATGTCGGTCATCAGGCGCGACTGATGAGTCAGGCGATGCGTAAGCTAACTAGCGGTGTTTCAAAATCAAAGACAGTTATTATATTTATTAACCAGATCCGAATGAAGATTGGGGTCATGTTCGGAAACCCGGAAACAACTCCAGGTGGACGAGCTTTGAAGTTCTACTCCTCTGTTCGGTTGGACATTCGGCGGCGAGCGCGAATTAAAAAGGATGAGGAGGTGGTCGGCTCACGAACCAAAGTGAAGGTTGTGAAAAACAAGGTTGCCTCCCCATTCAGGACTACCGAGTTCGACATTATGTACGGTGAAGGTATTTCGATGGAGGGTGAGCTGATTGCACTTGGTGAGAAGTACGGACTAATCGAGAAGGCAGGATCCTGGTACAGCCTTAGTGAAGATCTTGATCTGGATGACGCGGGAGAGACGATTGGTCAGGGGTATGATGCTGTGCGTACATGGCTGAAGCAGCACAAAAAGGAGCAGGATCACATCAAGAAGGAAATTCAGAAGGCCATGGAGGAAGAGATGGAGGGCAAAAAAGCAGCCCGCGAGAAAGAGAATGAGCAGGTAGACGAGAAGAAAGATAAAGAGAAGAACGATGATGACAAGAAAAAGAAGGATGACAAATCTGAAAAGAAGAAGGATAAGAAAGATAAGAAAAAATCTGGTAAGAAAAAGAAAAAATAGCCCCCACTCTTGCTTTTAGAGGCGATGTACACTTACTGTTCTGGATACGAAAAAGCCGGGCTCAGCTGAGCCCGGCTTTTGGTTTAGTTAGTTGAATTCATTTGCGTTCTTATATATTATCACCGAAATGCCAGCTAATAAAACTGACACTATGCCAATTGTGGGCATCCCTATACTTCCATTCACATAAGAAGCCGGAAGGACGGCAGCAGCGACTACGCTAATTACCATACTTGTGTATGATTCTCTTGCGTTGTCGTAGTAACACGATGGAGTAAAGAGAAGAAGAAATCCAGCAACTCCACTTGAGGCGGAGATCAGCCAGTGATAATCAGCATTTGCTAATACTGTTTCCCAAAAAGGGATGGTTACTAAAATATTAATACCGGGAAGCAATGTATACAACATCCATCTGGTATATTCATTCTTGGCCGCATAAGAAGGATATATTTTTTTCATCTAAACAGATTTTTGTATTTTGATTTTTAGTTTTATAAAGGGCTAGGCACATAGTACTATTTCTTTATAAGCTGTCAATATTGTCTGCACCCTCAGCATTAGCATAATTTTGATTATCACCCCTTACAACCTTATTAATCATCCTACTCAAAAATATCGAGATTCAGTCTAATTAATTGGTCATAGTGTTATTATGATGGGCATGATACTACTTATTGTTGGAGCTGGATTGTGTCTCTCTTACTTTCCGGTTTATGCAGTGTTTCAAATATTCTTCCCTGGGAGGATGGATCACCCTGCACCAATACAAGTTGTTCGATCAATACTGCTTATCACACTACTGGTTACAGCTACTTTCTTGGCAAGCTTTCTACCAACTGACCCACATCTCGGTAACCGGCTGCTACATGGTCTTGGTGGTGGATTAACCGTATTTTTTGTGTGTTTCAGAGTTGTGAAAGATGGAAATTTCAAGGTAAATCGTTTGCAATTTTTTATACTTAGCCTCCTTCTTGTCACGGCTCTTGGTGTTGGTAACGAAATAATTGAGCTTGGGTTACAACGATATCTAGATATAACCATGGCAAAGAATGTATCAGATACATGGTTTGACCTAGTCAGCAACACCACAGGTGCCATACTGGCTGGTACCATAATCACACCATTCGTTAAAGAAGGTAAATAGTCAAAGTTATTGTATAAAAAAAATCGTACTCGGAATGAGCACGATTTTCAATGTTATCTTCTCCCCGGCATAATGACCGAGGGTTTTCTGTTGTCTGCCTCTTTCTCCACATCCTTGTAGGCAGAGTATGTTATCACAGTTAATATTACTGATAATATTAGACTGATAAAAACTGGTACCGGCCCAAAGAAGAAAACTTGACTACAAACTGATATAGTTACAGCTATAAGCAGTCCGTATAAAAAAATAATATTTCCTTCTGAACCGAAGAATGGCAGTATTGTCAAAGCCCAGATGATAATGACTAAAACGTATACTCCCGTCATTGACATCATTAACATACCCACTTCTTCAAGTATGCTGAAATTGTTTTGCAACCCAGAATTCAACCCAGAATTACCGTTTATTGTTGCATCCAGCAACAGGTTGTACGCTTCGCTACCGTACAAGATTGTTGCCGTTAAAGTTAGGAATATCCATAACATTTTCAATCCTTGCATTTAGTACCTTTTTTTTGTTTTTTTGTTAATGTTCTAAGTATTATAATACTATTTATTATATATATGTCAATAGCGATATTCGGACATAAATTTGAGCAATGGTTCTTCTATGCATATTGGCATAGAAGTTGTCCAGCCCTCATTTAAAAAAACCGCTCAAAAGAGCGGTTTTTCCTACCTCTTACCTTTATAACGACTACTGACGTACGTACGGAAGCAGTGCCATGAAGCGAGCTCGCTTGATAGCTTTTGCTACCTGTCGCTGGTGTCGAGCAGTAAGTCCGGTATCACGTCGGTGCTGAATTCGCCCGTGCTCGGTCAGGAAACGCTCAAGGGTATCAGTATCCTTGTAGTCAATGTGAGCTATTTGGTTTTCTTCGAAGTAATCAGCCATGTTGTTTGAAAAATTAGTCGTTTAAGGTTAGTAATTGGTAGGAGTAGCGTGTGGCGTACAGATTAAAATGGAATATCTTCTGGTGTAATGTCTTCGTCTTCAGGGTAATCAATATCCTGATTGTCATTGCTCTTATTATTACCTCCGGAGTTGCTGTAATTACCGTCATTTGCACCATTTCGAGGACCAAACTGAATACGGTCAGCAACAATTTCGGTGCGGTAATTACGCTTGCCGTCATCCCCCTCCCAGCTTCTGGTCTGAATTCGTCCTTCTACAAGCGCCATTGATCCCTTAGATAGGTACTGAGAGGTTGTTTCTGCCTGACGACCAAAAACTACAATATTGTGAAAGTTGGTATCCTCCTTCTTGTTTCCATCACTATCAGTATAATTCCGGTTGGTTGCCAGCGAGAAGTTACATACCGCTGTTCCGCTCGGAAGGCTTTTGAGCTCTGGATCACGAGTTAGGTTACCAATTATAAGTGCTTTATTGAGATACATACGTGGCTTTTTTGTATTATTTATCTAGTAGCTGCGCACCAAATCACCTGAGACACATTGTCTCATACATCACGAACCGACGCGAGGAGAGTACTTCTACTCCTCTTCTTCCGTTGCGGCTGTTACCGCATCCTCGTCAACCGTTACCAAAAGATGACGGATAACATCGTCTGAAGTGATGAATATCTTCTCTACATCATCAACCTGCTCCGGCTTCAGTTTGAACTGGACCCAGCCAAACTGTCCACGAGTATACTGACGCTTTTCACCTTCATCCTTAACCTCAATCTCGTACGAAAGGTCGCGCATTTCGGGAGACTGAGATGCGACAATGTCGCCGCCAGCATCAGTAATCTGCTCATGCATATCATTTACAATAGCCGTAGTCTGGTCTTCAGGGATAGTCGGAGCTAGCAAGAAGCCAACTTCGTAGATATCGGTATTCTCATTTGTATCTGTTTTTGCCATATCGGTACTAGCGTACCATTGAAACCCTTGTATATCAAGTGTAAAAACACATTTTAGAGCGAGAACAAGCGCTGTGTATTGGATACAAGCCTTTCTGACAATTCATGCTCAGGTACCTTCTTTATCACAGCAAGCTTCTTTACAATGTCTGGTACATAAAGCGGACTGTTGCGCTGTCCTCGATGCGGCTCAGGGGCTGCAAATGGAGCATCAGTCTCTACAAGAAGATGATCAGTGGGAATATCGGCGAATATATTCTGAAGGTCTGTATCAAAGGTAACAACGCCTGTAGCTGATACATAGAAGCCAATATCCATAAATCGACGAGCAATTGATTCATCGCCAACAAAGAAGTGAGCTGTGCCGCGCAGCTTATCACCGTACTGCTTGGAGTAGTGCTCTAGAACATCAAGCCCTGTCTTGTACGCATCCATTGAGCCTTCTCGTGGCCGCAGATGGAGTATGAGCGGCAGATCATGTGTTAGAGCAAGCTCAATCTGGTCCTCAAATGCCCGTAGCTGCAGCTTCTGGTTTGCGTCATCGCGATTAGCAGAGCGAAAGTAATCAAGACCACACTCTCCTACTGCCACTACCTCAGCTGCATCTTTGATTATTAGTCCGTCATATAGATCAGCCGAGAACTTCTCATCCACCTCGGTTGGATGGCATCCGACTGTTGCCCAAATATGCTCATTTTCTTTTGCTAACTCAATTGATTCAGTACTGGTTGCAATATCAATGCCAACATTCACTGCCCCAGCCTGGTCATTCTTTAGATTACGCAGGATCTCAGCCCGGTCTGTATCATATGAATCAAAGTTGAGGTGCGCATGTGCGTCGATGTATTTTAGCTTCATTAGTTTACAGCTTACTAGGTTATTAATTTTTTACAAAGGAGCCAGTAAGTGTGAATCAAGAATGGTGTAGTAAAGGAGTACAATTAAAACTAACGAATCTGAAGCATGTGCGTAAATCAATCACACTGGTAAAAGACGCTGTTAATCTACTGCAAAAAACTACAAGCCACTCCTGGGAATAGCGGTAATTCCAACAGTACTTCAGTATCTAGTTGGTCTACTAGACATGATTATTCAAACCTCCAGTCTGACAGTACAGATCGTTTCTGGCCTATTATTTTTAATATCAATAATCGTTAGTCTCTTTACGTCTATCGCTATAATCATCGCCGTAGACGATCCTCAACAAACGATTGGACAAGCCTTAAAAAAGCACAAGCTTTCTTCTGGCGCTATCTTGGAATGAGCATTGTAATCATGATTGCAACCGGTCTCGCTTCCTTGTTTTTGATTATCCCGAGTATTATTGTCTCAGTTTGGGTCTCCTTTGCAGCGTATGTATTAGTATTAGAGAACGACGAAATAATCGCCTCCATCAAGAAAAGTAGAGAGTACGTTCGGGGTCGGTGGTGGGATGTCTTCAGGCGATTCGGGGCTGGTATACTGATGATTATTGTGTTGTCGATTGTTGTAACTCTACCGCTTAGCTTGCTGAACGAATCAGTGGCCAATTTAGTATTTACTGTTTTGAGTGTCTTCTTTGCGCCACTGAGAGTTAGCTATGCATACTTCATGTATCAGGATGTTAAGCAGGAAGCTAACGAAATCACAAACAATTCTGAGTCGCAAGAAAGCTCAGGCAGCCAAAAATAATTCTTACTGCTTAGTAGATTAAAGAGTTGAAAACCTTTTTTGAGGACGACACACTAAGTTTTAGAGACTTAGTGTGTTCTAGCGGCGTAAATGTAGAAAAAATATTGACTTTGTGTTTTACTTTCAGTACTGTGCAGATAAACATTCCTTCTAACTAAAAACGAGGTTGTGATGAAAATTAAACGTCACTCTACGATAACAGATGTTTTTCTGATGCTGACCACAGTACTGAATTGCCTGCAATACATAGGGGTTGGTGTGCTGGTTTATCAGCTAAATGAGCTTGAATCATTTTGGGGTGTCACCACTCTCGGACTAGCAATTTTAGCGTATTTTTGGGTCATGTTTTTTCTGACTTCAGCCCTACGTACCTTTATTCGTAGCCATGAGGAGCATGATTACATAGGCTGGCTGGTGACGTTTTTTAGCATCTCGCTACTCGGTGGTGGTTGGATAGCCAGTCTAATATCTCTGTCGTCAAGCTGGATAATACTTTCCTGCTTCGCACTGCTGATCATGACCAGTTTATTATTTCAATTGATAATGAATAAATAATAAAAAGCCTGTGTGTATCTTGCACCAGGCTTTTAAATTTGACATGTTTACATTAAGTAGTACTATACATTTATATTCTTTTAAAACCCAAAACAAATCCCAGATAAGATGGACTTAAAGCCCATAAGACCAAATAATGCCGCCGGATACACCTTAACTTTAATGCTGATGATCTACTCATTCCTCACCGCCTTCCTTATGAATGGAATCTGGCGGATGGAACCAGTCACTAGGATTAGCGCCGGGGGTGCAACGATCTGCCTCTTCACGATAATATTTAGCATTGCCATGCTCATTAAAAAAAGTAATGATTGGCAAATATCAGCTGAAAAAGTGCTTGTTATGAGCCTTTTGGTATACGCCGCTGCTGTACCCGGATTATTCTCAGGCATCATGCCGGTAGAAGAGCTGATAACTCGATCAATGCCAAGTGCTGCAATTCCGTTATTTCTTGCAGTGCATGTATTCCTCCTATTGGTAGTGCTAAAAACTAGCAACTCTATGGATGAGGTCTAATCTCCATCCTGGAATAAATTTCTATTTCCTGATCTCTAATAATTCAGCAGATTAAAGCCGGCCCTACATTCTGTAAGGCTGGCTTTTTCTATGGATTACTCCCTACGCTGAAATAGAGGCTCTGGCTTCTCGGCTGATTCAATAATACGCTTTATTTCAGCCGAAGTTTCCGGCATAAACGGAGATAGCATAGCGGCAATATCATAAAGTCGCAGAACCAAATAGGCAACGGCCTGCTTGGCCTCCTCGACCTGGTCGGTATCATCCGACTTGATCAATTTATACGGTTCATTTTCAGTAATAAAAGCATCAAGGTGAGCAATCTCGGCCCAGATGTAATCAAGAGCTCGGTCAAAGCGATACTCGCTCATCAACTTCTGCAGTGTCTGCATATCCTCCTCCTCGATTACTGTTCCGGCGTTTTGGTCTAGCGCCACCTCAATATCATACGAAGCATACATATTAGTGATACGACTCACCAGATTACCAAGCCCGTTGGCAAGGTTTGCATTGTAAATCTCTTTCATTTTTTTAACAGTAAAATCAGAGTCCTCGACTGGATTAATATGACGAAGAAGATAATAACGAACCGCATCTGCACTGTATTCATCCACAAGATCAAATGGATCAACTACGTTTCCGATGGATTTTGACATCTTTTTACCCTCAACATTAATAAAACCATGAACAGTGATCTGATTTGATGGAGGTAACTGAGCCGACATCAACATTGCTTGCCACATAGCAGCCTGTTGTCGTATTTGATCCTTCCCAGCAAACTGAGTTGGTGCTCCCTCAATCCAGAAGTTATTAAAACCCTCTTTGTCTTCAGGCCATCCAAGTGTAGAGACATAATTAGAAAGAGCGTCAAACCAAACATACATCACCTGCTCCTCATCACCAGGTACCGGAACTCCCCATGGCATCTTCTCGGCCACTCGAGAAATCGAGAAGTCTTCCAGACCATCCTCAACGAAGCGCTTTATTTCATTAAAGCGTTTATCCGGAATAACGAAGTCAGGATGCTTTTCATACAAATCAAGTAATGGCTTTTGGTACTTGGAGAAACGAAAGAAGTAATTTTCTTCCTCTACCTCGATCGGGTCCTGGTCAGAATGATCTGGGCAACGACCATTATCATTCAGATCCTTCTCTGTTACATACATCTCACAACCAACACAATAAAGGCCTTTGAAATTCTTTTTATAAATATCACCATTTTCTTCACAACGACGCCACAGCTCCTGAGCTGCTTTTTTGTGACCCTCGTCAGTGGTCCGAATAAAGTTATCCGGACTTAGATTAAGAGCTGTAATTAGCTCTTCAAATCGAGATGCAAAATGATCAACATACTTCTGTGTATCCTTTCCTTCATCATTGGCTTTTTGGTAGATCTTTTGCCCGTGTTCATCTGTTCCAGTATTAAAAAATACCTCGAACCCTTCGAGTCGTTTGAAACGTGCCACTACATCAGCCTGGGTGATTTCTAGTGCAAATCCAATATGAGGATCAGCATTTACATACGGAAGTGTTGTTGTTATGTATTTATAATTTTTATTTGATGCTTGGGTATCAGACATAACAGAATTCAGATATTAACGAATAGATTACGTTACTTTTTGAGTTGGAGGCTTTCTATTTCCTCCGGCTTTTTCCTTCTTAGCCCTCTCTACATCATGTGTGAATTCAAGAACAGCTGCAGCTAGCGGTACCGATAGAAGAACTCCAAGGAAACCAGCTAGTGAACCTCCGATTATCACTGATAGAATAACAATTATTGGCGGAACACCGACAACCTTGGTTACCACCAATGGATGAAGTAGGTTATTTTCAAACTGCTGAATGATAACGAAGAGACCGAATGTCATCAAAGCCAAGGTTAGACCACCAGACGTAGCAGCAAGAGCGATTGCCGGGATAGCCGAAACAACCGGACCAAATATCGGAATAATCTCTAGCAACCCGGCCAGAATACCCAAAAGTAATGCATTTGGTACACCAAGAATAGTTAGTCCGATGTATACCAACACACCAACAATAAGCATGAGAATGAACTGACCCTGTATCCATTGTCCGATTTTTCGCTGTGATCGGTGCCATAAATCGAGCATGTAATCCTCATTTGCTGGCGGAACAATAAGTCGGATGAAATGTTCTATACCTCCCTTTCGGGCTGATAAATAAAACGAAATCGAGATCATCAGCACGAAACTGACCAAGCCGCCGAATATTGAGCTGACAAAGGATATAACATCCTCGCTATTGTTTATTGTGATATTTGTAACGTTTGATATCAGTTCAGAAACAGATAATGTTCCTGAATCACCAAGGAACGTACCCTCAAGTTGCAGTGATCTGATGTAGTCAGGCGCAATAGAGAAAAGATTTGAAATATCGTTAATTACTGACGGAAGAAGAAAATATATAAATGTAAATATAGCACTAGCAGCAAATACATACATACCAATGACACTTGGTAGTCGTGGAATTCTCTTCCTTTCAAAAAACTTTATTGCTGGCTCAAGCGCAGAGGCGATAACTACTGACGCCAACACGACCATGAGAATACCTATCAGCTCATACAGCATGTAGGCTAATCCGATAAATAAGATAGTGCGGATTATGGTACTGGAATCAATGCGAATAGTCTGTGTACTCATAAATTGATAATACCACAAATATAAAAGTGTCTAAACTAATCCTGCACCTTCCCACCATCAGTAGCTCGAGCATCGTCTCGACTGCTTGTTGGAACATTAATACGTCGCATCTGAATCATCTTACCAGTAAATGAATCCGTTCCGGTAACAGACGGGTCGGCGAGAAGGCGAACTGTTGAGCCGGTCTGGCTCGAAGTTGGAGTAAACTGAATCTGTATGTAGACCTCCTTGGCAGGTTGAGTGAATCCAGCTCCGGCTGGAATACTGCCAATATCCCAGGTTAATCGCCCGGAAATGTCATTGTAGCTTACATTGGCATTGGCTGGTGATATGCCATTCCCCATCTCAACATATGCCGGAACTGCGGCCTGGAAACTAGCATTTGTTATTTCATTTGTCGTATTTGTTAATGATAAATGAAGAGTGTATGAGGTTGTCTGGTCAGCCTGCGGAGGGACAGGGCCTGAGTTTGCAAACGGCCCTTCGTCATACAGTGTCTCAATCTCAACTCCGGCAACTGTCGGAACTTTTATCTGACGCTGAATGTTTGTAGTTACAGTATCTGGCAAACTGCTGTCGTTTGATGAAAGGGCTTCCATTCGAATTGAAATATCAACTGTTGGATTCTCTGTGATGCTGGCTAGTGTTTCTGAATTTATTGTGTCTAATCCAAATCTCTGCCTTCCGCTATTATCTGGATTGATAGTGATTAACGATTCTGTGGTTCTTGAATTCCATGTGATAGTGTTTCCATCCAAATTGCGAATAAGACCATCCTGAGATGTGATTGAGTTTGAATCCAAAGCACTACCGGAAATTGTTGCCAAGATTTTACCTCCTCGTACTGATGAATCGAGATTACTACGCCAGTCTATCTCACCAGAAATACTTAAATTATTACGAGATAGATTCTCCTGGGTATCTAGATTAAGTCCGACATTAATAAATGCCTCACGTAGATTGACTATGATATCCTGTGATGCAAAAAGTGTACCGATCTGGGTATTGTCGCCAGTCCTGGCTGTGCCCGCATCAAAACGAAATGCTTGCTGGTCAGAAGCACTAACATCTGAAAAACGACCCAGTATCTGAATCTCTGTCTTTTCCCCAGGCTCAATATCACCAAGCCGCCACACGTACTGCCGATAATCTGGTTCTGGTTCAATGGTTTCCGGATTAAACCCAAATGGGTAATCCCCTATTAGAACAACATCATTTAATGTCCGGGCCGCATTTGAGGTAACAATTACGTTCATACGAAACTCCTCGTTGATACTTGCCTCGGTTGGGCTTGATATTTCCAAAGAAATCGGTGCTTCAGAAATCTCAACAATTTCAGTATTAGTAGCTAGAAAAATTGCACTAGAATCTTCGACACGGTACTCAAGCTGAACAGAAATCTCATTCATATCACCACGTTCACCAAAAAGTGTTGCCTCGGTACGAATTTCCGCCTGTCCATTTGCTGGAATATTCCCGATGATTTCTCGTTGTTGGCGTAGTTCTTTACCAGTATTTTTTGACTCTCGTGTGCCTTCTGGATACACAACTACGAGCTCGGCATCCTGCAAAGCGACCTTGTTCTTATTACTGATATTTATATTAAATGTTGCTGAATCACCTGCGCTAACACTACTCGGTGCATTGATCTCGATCACTACGTTATCAGGAGAAATACTACTGTTATCAAAACCAATAGAGTAGGCAGCAAATGCAAAGGCAATCAGAAAGAAAAGACCGGCAAAAACAAGTAGTTTGTTTAGGAACGACATTGATTTTTTTTCAGGCTCGTCAGGGAAATCACCCCCTTCATGCTGCCAGCGGTCCGGAACATCATCGCCACCATCACCGTATGAAAGATTGCTCCCCACCTGCTCTGGTTGCGGCTGATTTTGTGAATCAAGCCGGCGTCGAAGGCGATCTATTTTACTGTCAGAGGACTGGTTCATATAAATTATTGTACCATCATGCTAAAGCTGAATAGTTTTAAGTGATTGATTAATCTGCCCCACAGCTAGTCCGGAATGTGGTTGGAAGGAATTGATTATGGAGGCACTATAGTCGGTTGAGTATATAAACGGCTCCAGAGCTGTTGCTTCTGGCTCGGGTGCGTATCCAAGCTGGACCAGTGTACGTAGTACGAGCAGCTTTTCCTGCATCTTTTGCTCATCTGTATATTGGCTATTTTTTACTGCCTGCAGCCCAGAAGAAATGATGTCATATAAGTGAGGATCTCGTTGCTGGTCCGGCACAAGCTTATTAAGTAATATAAAAAAACGTTGCGTAATTCTTCGTTGATTACCGTCTGTTGATAACAGATAACTTGTCTGCGGCTGGCTGCCGACAACTCGCCAGCCAGCCTTACCACAAACAAGCTCCACGTGGGCCTGGCTCCCGGTCTGTAATCCACCAGATAGCTTTGAAGTCACCTTGCGGATTGATTGTGCACGAGCTAGGACACGACCAAGATCACGAGTATATAACCAAAAACGCGTGCTGGCCTCTCTGTACGGCCAGTGCTTAACAACGATTGCATCGGTATCGTATATTCTGTAAGACATTTATTAAAGCACCTCCATCCTGAAGGTGAAGTTATGCTCGGCCACCTCGGCACCCTCCTTAACCGTCGTGAATGATATTTCGCTCAGGTTAGCTGTTTGGGTAATTTCATCAAGATGATCTTCCAGCAATTTTTTTCCATCTGTATCAGTATCAACCGCCAACGTGATCATTTCCGCGGTATCAAGATCCGCCTGCTTGCGTAGTCGCTGAATGGAACGAATACACTCACGCACCACTCCTTTTCGTTTAAGGTCATCCGTCAGATCAGTATCGAGCTCAGCTGGCTGATCGATACTGCCATCAAAGTCGATTTTCTGAACATTAACCTCATCAGCAAGAATATCCAGAAGCTCAGCCTTGCCCTTCAGGCGATCATCACGAAGCGTAAGAAGTGCCAGTGGTTGACGAACCTTCAGCTCGGCCTGGCTACGAAGATCATGTGCGTGTGATGCAGCCTCACGAAGCACAGCCATATCTTTTAGCAGAACATCGTCTGTTGAAACCTCCTCCGTCGGTTGCGGCCAGTCTGCCAAGTGAACACTTTCCTCTCCCTGCCCTAGGGTGACATCTTGGTACAGCGTCTCGGCCAGAAACGGCATGAACGGAGCCAGAACCTTAGATACCTCCTGTAACACATACAGCGTCATCTTTATAGATTGGTTGCGATCATCACCTTCATCACCACGAATACGGTCACGGGACCGACGTACGTACCAGGTAGAAAGATCATCAATAAAACCAACTAGTGGCTTTGCTGCCTTATCAATCTGATAACTCTCTAATCCATCAGTTACGTGCTGAATAAGTAGATTTAAACGAGCCAGAATCCATTGATCCAGGATATTGTCTACTTTGATATCACGCTCAAGGGCCTCTTCACGCTCTTCAGAGGTAGTGTACATTTCAACGAAAGAGTATGAATTAGTAAGACGGTGCATCACCTTTTTTACTACCTCATCAACTTCGTCTTTAGAAAGGCTGACGTTCTCGCCACGCACGAGCGGTGAATTGATCAGAAAAAATCGCAACGCATCGGCTCCTTGATTATCAATAATGTCGCTTACTGGAGGATAGTTTTGTTTTGACTTACTCATCTTGCGACCATCTTCAGCAAGAACAAGACCATTTACGACCACATTCTGATACGGGGATTTATCAAACAACCCCACACCAAGCACTAATGATGAGTAGAACCATCCGCGTGTTTGATCAAGTCCTTCTGCCACAAAATTTGCTGGATATCCCTGGTCCGACTTTGGATCAAAGCCTGAATCCTCTGCAAATGGATAATGCTTTGAGGCGTATGGCATGGAACCGGACTCAAACCAGCAGTCAAAAACGCTGTCGATTCGCTCCATCTTCTGTCCATCCTTGTTTTCCCAGGTAATCTCATCAATATACGGCCGGTGCAGATCAAGCTCGTAATCTTCATTGTGAGGCAGAGGAGTGAAATCAAGCTGTATTACCGTGCCGGTTGGTCGGTCCTGATAGGAGTCCAAAAGCTCGATTGAGCGATCAAGGTCAGCGCCCTCAACAACAGCTGGCGCAACCTCAAGAAAGATACCATGAGAAATTATTAAAATATTATCAGATTCATGCTTGCTATTAATATCATACATAAACTCTCCCACTCGTCGCTTAGCACCAAGATGGCTTTCACCACCAGTCGCTGGAGTTGTGTAGTAAGTATCATCATCACCTGCCTCACGGAAGGCTCTGTACTCAGAAATTGGTTTTCCGTCAAACTCACCGAATTCGAATTCACCGATACGTTCATCTGTGACAATTATATCTTTATCTAAGCCCAACTCTTCAATAATAATTTCGGCCGTCTGCTGCGTTCGCGCATATGGTGAAGCATAGATAACATCAATGTCCATCTTGAAACCACTAGCAGCCTTCGCAGCTTCTTTACGACCCTCTTCGGTCAATGATGAAGTGTTAAAATTACCACTATCAGCTCGGTTTTCTGCGTTATGCTCTGCACCACCGTGTCGCATAGCAAAAAATGTATTCGTGCTTTTGGTTTTCTCTTTGAGCTCATCAAGCGAGCCTATCACCTCCACAACCTCACCATCACTAGACTTCCAGACCGGTAGTGGTGCACCCCAGAAACGCTCCCGGCTTATCGCCCAGTCACGGGCACCTTCCAGCCAGTTACCGAAGCGATTGGATCCGACAGCTTCTGGGACCCAGTCAACCTTTTTATTTTCTGAAACCAGCTTGTCCTTGAACTTGCTCACCTCCACAAACCAGGATGAGGTAGCGTAATTCAGGAGTGGTGTATCACAACGCCAGCAGAGCGGATACTGGTGATGAATATTCTCCTTTGCAAACAAAAGGTCCTTATCAAGTAGGTATTTTAAAATTTCAATATCAGCTGAGAGATGCTCCTCCTCACCTTCATCTCGGGGCTTTACCTTCATTCCAGCAAAGTCGGTTACCTCCTCTGTAAACTCGCCAGAGATGGTGACGTGATGAACGATCGGAATACCATTTTCTTCTGCCAAGGAGAGGTCATCTGCACCAAAGGCCGGTGCAATATGAACCAGACCTGTTCCCTCTTCAAGGGTAACGAAGTCAGCCCCGTACACCTGCCACGCATTTTGCTTGTTTTCAATATCGACTTCCTGGTAGTAATCAAATGGTGGTAGGTATTTTTTACCAACAAGATCCTGACCGAGAAATGATTCAATGACTTCGTATTCTTTGTCTGCAAATACATCTTCGAGCATCTCTTTTGCCACAATATACTGCTTTCCTTCATGGGAAATAGTTGTGTATGTAAGTTCTGGATTAACCGCCACCGCCATATTCCCAGGTAGCGTCCAGGGAGTTGTGGTCCAGATAAGAAGGCTGATATCTGGCTTATCTACCAGCGGAAGCTTTACTGTTACTGAAATATCCTTCTGCTCGACGTAACCTTGATTTACCTCAAAGTTTGAAAGTGGTGTCTCGCAGCGTGGACAAACATGCATTGACTTAAACCCTTCATAGATATGACCCTTTTTATCAAGCTCACCAAAGGCCCACCAAATACTTTCGGTGTAGCTTGCATCCATAGTTCGGTAATCATCATCCATATTGACCCAGCGACCAGTGCGCGGAATAATTCGTTTCCAGTCTTCGGCGTACTGCAGCACAAAATCCTTCGCGACGTTGTTGAATTTCTCGATACCGTACTCGGAAATATCTTTTTTGGTCTCTAGATCAAGATGATCCTCAACTTGATTTTCTAGTGGCAGCCCATGTGTATCCCATCCCCACTGACGCTCAACGTGATATCCCTGCATAGTTTTAAAGCGAGGAATTACATCCTTGATCGTTCCGGGAAGAATATGGCCGTAGTGAGGTAGTCCGGTAGCAAATGGTGGACCATCATAAAAGACAAACTCGCCCTTCGGCGCATCTTTGGATAGCGTCTTTTCAAATATCTGATTTTCACGCCAGAAATCTAAGATTTTCTCCTCGCGCTTAGCTACTTCTGACTTCTTGTTTTGGTCACTCATATACGTACAAGAGTAACATATTTTACCGCTGCTTATTAAGGTCTTTACGAGTTAAATGCTAATCTGCTATAGTAAGGGTAGTTACATAGCATCTTCCAACCAAAAAATGAGGTTTTATGCCTGATACTTCCACATCTTTTACTGGAAAAAACCTGTTCGTAGAACTTAAAGATCCAGAAAATCTACACAGCCCACACCGAGTTCCAGCTATATTAAGATCAACAAATAACAAAAGTTTCCAGAACAATGTAGAAAATCGTGATGGAAATGGAAAACCGGTACGAAAAGACAACTGGACGCGTTTTTTTGGTAACTCATAATTAACTCCCTCTCTCTTGATAAGACCCTTTGCCGTGAATGGCGGGGGTCTTCTTTTTATGCATGGACGCAAGGGTGTAAAAATTGTATAATAATACTAGAACTGAAACTTCAAACAAATAAAGGTAACCATGAGTAATGAAAAAGAAGAGACTCTTGATAAACCAATCACCCACCGACGATTACTACTGCGTGCTGCTTATATAGCCAGCTATATAATGCTTAGAGAGGATTTTCCATATACCCTAAAGAAGAAATTCCGAGCATTGAAAAGAAGTAAGTGGCCGATATTTATCCCAAAAGAAGACGATCGCAGTGCCGATGAAGAAGAGTTAGTGGCTAATATTAATGTATGGTTCGATACCAATTACATTACCAATATTAAAAAGCATATATATGACCCAGAACAATTAAAGGAAATATATGAGCTGATGAATGAAGCACTGATCATCCCAAAAGATGAGTACTCGCAAGTAGCAGGATGGCTTATGATGGAAACAGCCATTTCCACAGAACCAAGTATCTCAGCACAGAGAAAGAAGTATGGCTTAACCTAATCTATTCCCCAATACTGCATTAAGTAGTATTGGGGAATTTTGTATATCTATCTACTTTCATGGACCTACATCTCCTCTGGGGCAGAGATTCCCAAAAGGCTAAGCCCATTTTCCAGCACTTGTGCCGTGGCCTGGACTAGGCTCAGTCGATACGGCGCCTCATCAGACGCAACAACAATCTGTGTGTTTCCATAAAATGTATTGAAATGTCGGGCTAAGTCATGCAGGTATGTCGCCAACAGATGTGGGGCGTAGTTACATGCCGACTGCTCGACAGTGGTCGGGAAACGATATAGTAGTCGTTCAATATCAGTAATTTCAGCCGATCCTCGTGATGAATTGTCCGGAGACAATCCCTTATCTGCTGCCTTCTGTAGTAGTGACTGACAACGAGCGTACGTATACTGCAGATACGGACCGGAGTTCCCCTCAAAGGATAGCGACTGCTGGGTATCAAATACCACATTCTTGGCCGCATCCTGCTTTAGAATTGCGTAGCGAATGGCTGCCTGAGCAATATTTTCGGTTACCGGATCTGAAGCATCGGCATCCAGTCGTTCTTCTACTTTTTTTGCTGCCTTGTCTTTAACTGTATCCAAAAGTACCTCGGCCGAGAACACATCACCAGTTCGGGAGGACATCTTGCCGTCTGTCAGCTGCAGCATGCCGTGACCTATATGGGTTGTCTTTTCTCCATAAGACGGGATTACCTCCTTTGCCGCCGCAAGCACAACCTTGAAGTACTCATTCTGCTCATTGGCGGTGAATATCACTGCCTCATCATATGAATAGGCGTCATGCTTTATCTGCATCAGCCCAAGATCCTTGGCCTCGTAGGTTGGAATACCAGCCGAGTTGATAAAGACTCGTGTATGCAGCCCCTTCTCTTCATCACCGCGATAGATAACAGCACCATCATTTTCTTCAAAAATATCCTCCTCTAACCCCTCCTCAACTATCTCCTTTCCGACCGGAGCAGTCTCAGACTCGAAAAACTGCCAATCAAGTTCAACGCCAAGCCGGTCATAAAGACTTTGATAGCTTTCCAGGCTCCACCGGCAGGCCTTCTGGTAAATATCCTGTACCTCCTGATCATCCTCTACGTAAATAGCCTGATTTATGGCCTCAATCTCATTTTTTGTTTCTTCACTATCAACAAAAGCAGTATCACCAGCTGCATACATCTGACCAAGATAATTTGCCTTCTGAGCCGGTGTTTGGTGGTCATCAGGGAATGCATCTTCGGATGTCTTTATTGCCCAAACAGCTTTAGCGATATGCATCCCGACATCACCTTGATAGCTATCACGCTTGACCTCTGCACCCTGAAACTCATAGATATTAGCAATGGCATTCCCGATTACATGACTCATAAGGTGCCCGATATGAAACTCCTTGAGAAGGTTCTGGGTTGTATACTCAAAAATTGTCTTCCTCCCATCCAGACGATTGCTACTACCAAATGTATTGCCCTGTTCCTGAATCCTGACGATGCTCTCGGAAAAGAAGTCTGGCGAAAGATGAAAATTCATAAAGCCAGGACCAGCCACTGTGACTGAATCAATCTCTTCTGGTAAATTCTCCTGCAGCTTTTTTACAATCTTATCTGCCAGCTCGCGTGGGTTCATCTCTTGGCTGCCAGCAATCTTCATAGCAACATTGCTGGCGTAATCACCATGCTCCAGCTCGGCCGGGTGCTCAAGCTCAATTTCGGCGTCAGTATCGATGCTGAGCTCTTCTAACGCACTTTGAATTGTCTGCTTAATTACATTCGTAATCATGTTTTAGATGAATGAATCCGGGATTGGGTGTGCTTCTGCTAGTTCAGCAACTATCTCAGCAACTTTTTGCTGCAGAGCCTCATTGTCAGCATCCTCCAGTAGATCACAAATCAGATTTGCCAGCTGCTTGCTGGCCATCTCGTCAAAACCACGAGTTGTGATGGCTGGAGTTCCGACCCTGATACCAGCCGGATCCATCGGGGACCGATCATCATCAGGAATAGCATTTTTATTCAGTGTGACACCCACGGCCTCAAGCGTCTCCTGTGCCTTATCACCGCCAATGTCAAAGGAGCTAACCACATCGATAAGCAGGAGATGATTGTCTGTACCGCCGGTAATCATCTCCACATCGCGGTCGGTAAATACTTCAGACATTACCTGAGCATTCTTTAGAACCTGTCGGCTGTAGTCGGCAAAATTATCTGTTGCCGCCTCTCTAAATGCAACAGCCTTGGCTGCTACTGTATTCATGTGTGGACCGCCCTGTAGACCCGGAAATACAGCTTTATTTATCTTTGCGGCCACCTCTTCATCCTGACTAAGAATAAGCCCACCACGAGGCCCTCTGAGCGTCTTATGGGTCGTACACATCATAATATCAAACCCAGCCTCAAGCGGATTAGCCAAAGCACCGCCGGCAATCAGTCCGGCGATGTGAGCCGCATCCATTACTGCTACGGCGCCAACTGAATGAGCAATCTCGACAAACTTTTCATAGTCCAGCTCACGCGGGTAGGCAGAGAATCCAGCCAGAATCATTTTCGGCTGCTCCTTTTCTGCCACTTCCCGTAACGCCTCGTAATCAATCTCGCCAGTTGTGACATCCTTCATTCCGTATCGAACAAAATTGTACACATTGGCCGGAAGTGTTACTGGATGACCATGTGTAAGATGCCCACCGTGAGAAAGCTCCATCCCAAGTACTGTATCTCCGGGCTCAAGCAGTGCAAAGTAGACCGCAAGGTTGGCAGGTGCCCCAGAAAGCGGCTGAACATTTGCGTAGGCAGCACCGAACAGATCCCTGGCTCGATCAATGGCCAGCCCCTCAACCACATCTGTAAACTCCTGCCCGCTGTAGTAGCGCTTACCAGGATAACCCTCGGCATATTTTTCAGAAAGTCGACTGGCCGTCGCTTCCCTCACTGCTGCAGAAGTGTAGTTTTCTGATGCAATCAAATTTAACGTTCCACTCTGACGAGCCGCTTCACCTACAACAGCAGCGTGAATGGCTTCATCTTCTTTTTTGAGGTGGTCATACTGCATAGACAGAGTTTATTTATCGAACTTATCTCGGTCCTTCTCATCAAATCCACCGGCTACCGTCATGTCACCTGCAAGCTTATCGTGTGATTCGTAATCCTTCAGCGTGACCTTGTCTGGCGTAAAGTCATCAAGTGTCTTTACGCTGTCATCAATCTCTATCGTAGGAAGCTGCTTTGGCTCTCTTGATACCTGCTCGGCAACCTGATCAAAGTGATTCTGATAGATGTGCGCATCACCAAAGGTGTGCACATAATCACCAACCTCGAAGTCAGATACGTGTGCAACCAAGTGTGTTAGTAGTGCATAGCTGGCAATATTAAACGGTACACCTAAGAACATATCGGCACTACGTTGGTACAGCTGCAGATTCAGCTTTCCGCCGGCCGTGTTTATATGATACAAAATATGACACAACGGGAATCGAAGCGCCTCACCGGGATTCGCCATGGCATACAAGTACTCAGGATTCCAGGTCGTAACCACCATATGCTTTCGCTCGGGCGTAACCTTAAGCGTATCTATCACCCACTGCAGCTGATCAATTTCTCGACCATCACTTGCTTGCCATCCACGCCAGTGCTCTCCGTAAATATGTGGCAACTCACCCCACTTCTCAGCAAAATCTTCATCGGAGCCGATTTTTTCAATAAACTCATCCTGTGTCATCTCCTCTGCATCACCTTCCTTAACAGCGTCCTGATAAATCTTGTATGGATAGTCATCCCAGATGTGAACACCGTTATCAACCAGATACTTAATATTTGTCTGTCCAGAGATGAACCAGTACAGCTCATGAACAATTCCCTTCCACCAGGTCTTTTTAGTAGTTAGGAGTGGAAATCCCTGCGATAGATCAAATCGCATCTGTGCACCAAAAACACTTTGTAGACCATTGCCGGTATTATGATCTCCTTTCATTACACCCTCTTTACGAATATGTTTTAAAAGATTTAGATACTGATACTCTGGGTGATTTTCATTCATATTAATTAGATTTCTTAGGGGTAAAATGATCTGAATTATCAGCATCATACCGGCCGACACTCTCGTACTGCTGAGTGGTTGGGCTGTTGAGCCGCGCAAACAGTAGCTGTGCTACCTCCATCCCGGGACGAAGCACGATTGGAACATTAGAGTTATTGACCAACTCAAATGTTGGGTGAAATTTATGCCCAGGGTTAAAGAGCATCGCTGTATTGTGAACGACGAGACCAATTCGAGCCAGACTACTTTTTCCTGACAATAACATTAGATGACTATTATCAACACCAATAAACTCGCGTTGCTTTCCGAGCACGCTCTCGCCCGGGTGCAGAACGAAGCAGCCATCCTTCTCTTCAATCTCGATTTTTTTTGTATCTGGATATACTCCTTTAGCAGGATCGGCTGCCTGAACCTGATGGCGATCAACTACCTCAAAAGTACTATCAAGCGTCACGTCGTAGCTTGCAACTTGTAGTTGATCCTTGTTGAAAGGATCGATAGTAATACTACCGTCATCAATTCCCTTCTGAATGTCTGTGTCAGATAAGAACATATTTATTCTACTTCAAAGGTTTCTTCGGTTCCATAATAATCCTCCCAGTTCTCATTATAATGAGAAAACATTCGCTCAAGCCGATCCTGAGACAACTCCTCAAGCTCTAGCTCGTCTAGAAGTTTGCGCAGAAGCTTCTCAGCTGCCGGTACATCATCCTCGGAATCAACCTCTTTTTCTAGTTCTGCCAGATATCCATACCCAGCATTGCGATCAATGGTGACTGCCACGTCTTCTCCGAAGGAGAATTCTTCACGCTCACGTGACCATTTTGCCTGATATGAGAAGCCAGCCTCCAATAGTAGATCGTCAAGATCATCTAGTGAAAGGTCTGCCGACTCTTGAAACTCAATGCGTGAGACACCGTTTTCACTGGTATCATCTCCGACCGAAGCTTTAATAACGATTAACACATCACCGTCGGCTTCACGGGTTCGTACTGAATGATTTTCTCCGACTGTAATAATATGCACCAGCTCATCAACGGCAGTTTTTGGTATGTGTGGTTCTAGAACATCACGCAAGGCACCAACAGCACCTTCACTAGCCTTAAAGTAATGATTCAACTGAGCGTGCGAGCCGTGATGAGATAGTTCTCGCCCATGTTCTTCCAGTCGCTTTTGTAGCTCATTAGCATTCTTTTTTGATCCTAGTAGTGACTTAATTTCTACTTCATACATGATGTATCTAGTATACTAGATGTAATGGAAAATTCGAACTCTATTACAATCTCTGCCATTGCTGCTCTGGGAAACCGGCGACAGATAGGAAGGGACAACAAGCTTCTCTGGAATATTCCTGAAGATCTCCAGCGTTTTAAGAAACTTACCAGTGGAAAAGCGGTGATTATGGGACGGAAGACCTGGCAATCACTACCAGAATCTGTCCGACCGCTCCCTGGTAGAGAAAACATTGTTCTAACCCGAGATAAAGAATTTGTAGCCCCAGGAGGTATCGTCAAACATGATGTAGAAAACGCAATTAATTATGCGAAGAAGTGGTCTCAAAAAAACAGAAAGAGTGAAGTGTTTGTCATCGGTGGTGCGACCATTTATGAGCAGGCACTGCCTGAGATAGACAAGCTGTATTTAACACTGGTTGACTCTGATAAAGAAGGTGATGCATTTTTTCCTGAATATAAAAACGAATTTAAAGAGGTTGATGCTGAAAAAAAGAGTACGAAAGGAGTGATTTTTGAATTTAAGAATCTGGAACGAAAGTAGAAATCCCTTACCACAGAGTGGTAAGGGATTGGTTATCTTTATGTAACTAAACCGGTTTTTTTAGCTAATCTGGGAGTATTATTAATAAATATCAGGAATAATTAGAGATATACAGGTAATCAAAAATCCTTACCAACGTAATTGTTGGTAAGGATTTTTATTTAGTTTAGGTTAATACTTCAATGCATTCGGGTTCTGTTCAGGGATCCACAGGTCACTACTATGCTCAGCGAGATTTTTAAACTCACCGGTCATCTCACCTACATAACTGTAGCATAACTGTCTTATCTCTTTGGGCCACCACAGATCACGAAACGCCGGAATTTCCTCAGCAATGCGGTCAAGATGCGGACCTTGAAAATTGAGCGTATCAACAAGAATTTGCCGGTAGTCCTTTCCAGCCACGTTCCCGTAGAAATACTGCTCAAGTGGGTAGACAACATGGCCAACACGCTCAATTGCCTCAAAGATCATTATTTCTAAGGCATACTCTTCACGTAATTGATCCATGATATCCCGGACTTCCAGAGGAAAGATTGTGAGATCCTCATCAGTGAACTGGAGCAAGTAGGCTTTACGTAGTTCCTTAAAAACCACATCAGGTGCGCCAGCATGAATGTTCACAAACTTGTCGTACTCACGTCGACTCTCCAGCCTATCTTTTGCATGAGAGACCACATCGTGATTCTCGCCTCTGTCGAAACACAAGAGCTCTCCTGTGTCATGGTTACTGTTAAGCCGAGCAATGATAAGCTCATCGATATCAAGCTCATCACGAAGTGAGATAACAATACATGGCTCAACTACTGCCTTACTCGAAACAAGATGTTGAGCGAGCGTCTGCTTACGAAACACTTGGCCTTTTTCCTCATACGTGTTCCAGCGCCTAATGCCTTCTTCGTCAGTAATTTCTCCACTACCGGTTAATTCCAGCTGTCGGCAGGTGTGGACTAAGTGATTCCATCCGCGGTGATTGAATATTGCGTCAATCATAAAAGACCTCTTTTTTAGAGTTATTTGTTACTGTGAGTGGTACTTTTCGGTCTCTTATAGTACAGAAAAGAAGGCTCTCTGTAAAAAAACCTTTACTGAAAGTAAATCTCAGTAAAGGCTCAAAAGAAAGATTAGTTTTATGTCTTGTTAGACTTTTTGTTTTTAAACCAGGCAATTTTTCTACTCATGGGAGGATTAGGAATTCGCACACAACTGGAGCAGTTACACATATTGCAGAGGCGATATGCTGAGCTGTTGACTGTTTACGTCCTTTTTATCCACTCCATCGTATTACCTTAGATTGATGCTCGGTTTTTTTAGCCGCCATGGCCGAAACTCCGAAAACTCGGCTTTTAATCGTAAGCGGTAACGTGTCTTCATTATCCATTAGGACCTCTTTTTTATTTTGATTAGTGGGTATTTCTAAACCTGATACTACGGATATTTATGGTGTTTGTAAAATAAAAAACCACCAAGCGGTGGTTTTTAGAGATCTCTAAGGCGATTATTAAAACCATCCTTTTACTTCGATCCCCACACTCCTACTCCTTCGTTTCACCCACTGCGTCTTGGAAACCCACGGTTTTCCAACGGGCTTCGCCGTGAATTCCTTACTGACTGTGCAACTAGTTTATTAATAAGGTTTATCTCTGAGCAAAGTTCGCGGCACGACTGAGGAACGAAACAAAACGCACAAGACAGGTGCGTTGAGTGAGGGCCGAAGGGAGAAACAAAGAAATTTGCCAGAGATGGGCCTTATTTCACTTCGATGCCCATACTTCTACACGTACCCATAATAATCTTATCGGCTGCTTCAAGATCATTTGCAGACAGATCATCAATTTTTTGCTCAGAAATTTCACGTACTTGTGCCTTAGTTATAGAACCAGCTACTTCATTAAGAATATCTGCAGCACCACTTTTAATACCAGCCTTCTTTAGGATAAGGCTTGAAGCTGGTGGTGACTTGAACTCTAGGTCAAATGATCGGTCATCGTATACAGAGATAACAACCGGAATCAGATCACCACCCATCTCAGCAGTAGCTTCGTTAAAACGAGATACAAATTCTCCAATATTAACTCCAACCTGCCCAAGCGCAGGACCAATCGGCGGTGCAGGGTTAGCCTGCCCGGCCGGAATCTGAAGTTTCATTGTTCGCTGTAATTCTGCCATAATTTGAGCGTTAATCTGTTAGTAATTTAGCCTCCTTATAGTATAGAAATTATACAAAAAATCAACCTTTTTAGAGCCTTTCTACCTGTAGGAAGTCAAGCTCTACCGGTGTCTCACGACCGAACATATTGACCAGCACCTTCACCTTGCCTCGCTCTCGGTCTACCTCAGACACAGTTCCTTCAAGTTCATCAAAGGGACCATTGATTACGCGTACAGGATCTCCATCAGAGAGGTTAATCTCATGCTCCGTAGAATCAGCTGACATCTGCGCAAACAGCTCATCAACCTCCTTCTGTGCGAGTGGATCTGGCTGTGATCCAGAACCGACAAACCCGGTTACTCGTGGCGTATTGCGCACGACGTACCAGGAATCCTCAGTAATCTTCATCTGTACCAGAACGTACCCTGGATAGATGCGTTCCTCTTCCTCGACACGCTTGCCGCGCTTTACCTTCATAACCTGCTTTGTCGGCACGATCACGTCAAAGATAAGATCGCTCATATCCATACTATCGATACGCTGCTTTAGATTACGAGCTACTGAGTCCTCGTAGCCGGCATACGTATGAATCGCATACCAGTTCTTGGTATCTTTATCAGCTAAGAGGTCGTCTGTGTTGTCGATGTCATTCATGGTAAAAAGTTTTAGAGAACGAAGTTCTCAAGCAAGTACCCAAAGAACTGATCAAACAGTGAGAGGTAGTAAGCAATTGCTACAGAAAGAATAATAACCATAGCAGTAATGTTCAGCGATTGACGCTGTGTAGGCCACTTCACCTTCTTCAGTTCATGATTTACTTCTTTGAGAAATTTTATTGGTTTCATGTCGCTATCTTTAAAAGCGCCCTTTCGGGCGCGGAGCGTATAATACCGCGATTACCAGTAATAGTCAAAGGTTTACTCTCCCTTTTGCTGCCATTCATGCACCTTTACAAGAAGCGGTGAAGCAATGAAGATTGAGCTGTACGTACCCGCAATCACACCCACTAGCAGTGTCAGAGAGAAGAGCTCAGTAGACTGACCGCCGATAAAGTAGAGACATGCCAGTACGGTCAGTGTAGTAAGTGATGTATTGATTGAGCGAGCATATGTCTGGGTAAGGCTAATACCAACTGTATCCGCAAAACCATCATCAGTATTCTTATCAATAACCGTTTGCAGGTTCTCTCTGATACGGTCGAACACCACAATCGTATCATTAACAGAGAAGCCGAGAATCGCCAGAAGTGCCATCACAAACAAGAGATCAATCTGCGCACCCATTGTTACCCCAAGAATCGCAAATATTGCTGTTGGAACCAGTATGTCGTGAATTAGTGCCACGATGGCTACCGAACCGTAGACCCAGGAAGAGACAATCTCAGACACCTTCCGGAAGGCAAAGGTAACAAAAAGAATAATCCCTAGTACCACAGCGATAATTCCGTAAATAGCTGAGCGAGTCAGCTCGCTTCCGACCGTTGGACCAATTGATGAGAATCGATTTTCAATAACACCGGCAGCAGTCGTTGTGCTGGTGGTCGCCATTTCGTCTGTAACGACCTGATCTGATGTTGTGGCTGTGCTTGATGCCTCTGAGGAATCGGATCCTGTAAGTGCCTCAAAGTTGTCCATTACCTGACTTCGCTGCTGATCCTCAAGAAATGGAGAACGGACAATAAACCCGTTGTCGCCGGTTGTTCGTACAGAGTAATCAGTTACACCAGCAGCTGCAATTGCATCCTCAGTTGCTTCGATGCTTGGTCGCTCGTCATTAAAGGTAACCTCAAGTATGGATCCACCAGTAAAATCAATTCCAAAAGACAGCCCGAAGTAGGCAATGCAGACAATTGAGGCTGCGATTATCACGCCACCGACTGAGAGAAATATATTTTTGTACTTAATGACATTCATATTACTGTGTGTGCTCATTAAACTCCTTTCCGCTACGAAGACCGGGGGCAAATAATGTGTGCTTTAAAGATGTACGCTCCTCACCAGCTATTGCGAGCAGGAATGTACGGCTGATTGTAATAGCACTAATCATACTAACCAGAACTCCAAGCCCGAAGGTGACCGCAAACCCCTGCGTTAGCGTAGTTCCGATATAGAAGAGAATCACTGCTGTTATAAGACTAGAGATATTAGCGTCACGAATTGAAGGCCAAGCCCGTGAGAACCCCTCTTCTATCACATCCTGCATGGAAGCGTTCGGGCTACCAAGCTCCTCCTTAACTCGTTCAAATATAAGTATGTTTGCGTCAACCGCCATACCGATAGAGAGGATAAATCCGGCAATGCCGGCAGCTGTGAGTGTGACCGGAATCAGCTTAAAGATCAAAAGCATTAGCAGTATGTAAATCACCAATGCGCCAACAGCCACGACACCAGGAAGTCGATACCAGCCAATCAAGAAGAGAGATACAAGAATCAGCCCAACAATACCGGCCTGAATTCCTTTGTCCTTAACTGTTTGCCCCAGTGTGGCACCAATTGTTTGTTCTGCTACAACCTCAATCGGAACCGGAAGTGCTCCAAGATTAAGGCGATCACGAAGCTCAAGCGCCTCGTCTGTGGTGAAGTTACCGCTAATCTGAGCGGTTCCTCCAGTGATGGCTGTCTGGATTACCGGACTAGAGATAAGACGCCCATCCAGAAAAACACCTAGTACCTCTCCGGTGTACTGCGTTGTAATGTTTGCAAATATCTCTGCACCCTCGTCATTAAAGTTCAGAAGAACCACCGGCTGGTTAGTGGCACCCTGCCCTCCACCGAACTGAATCTGAGCACTTTCCACAAAACGTCCGGTCAGCTGCGGGTCTGTTGATTCGTAATTATCAGCCTCAGTAGTAGCTGCTGAGCTGGTACTACTGGTTCCAAAAAGGTCATCAGCCGGGGTTGGGTTTGAGCCATTTCCAGTTCTAAGCTTGAACTCAAGTAGTGGTGCTTCACCAATCATTTTTTTTGCCTCATCAACATCCTGAACCCCAGGAAGCTCAACAATTAATCGATACCGGGTTTCACCAGTAATGCTAGTGGTCTCAACCTGCACAAGTGGTTCTGATACACCAAGTGCATTCACCCGTTGCTCAATGTTATCCCGAAGAGTCGACATTGCTGGGTCGATCTGTGATTCCGTAAGATCGGAAACATCTGCTTCGTAAACCAGGTGAGCCCCACCAGAAAGATCAAGACCGTACTGCAGATGATACTCGGAGTCAGGATTTGCCTCCGTGTTATACGCAAAAAGACCGAGAAGAATCCCGGCTACGAGTATCAGTGCAGCTGTGATGCGAGTCTTCGTCACGAGTTTAAGAGTATCAAAATCAGCACTTTTTTACAACTAATCATTTCCTTTCTTTCCAATATCCCTGAAAAGAGGAAGAAGGGACAGAGTTCAGTCGAAAGGATGATGAGGCAGTTACACCAAAGTAGAGCGGATTTTGGTGGCGTGAATTGTTTACCAGCACAGACCCATCACCATCCGCGAATGCAATCATTTCCCCTGTATCCAGGTTTACAGCCTTGAGCGTTGACCACTGACGAATATTCTCTTGTGGGTACACTTTGATTTCACTATTTTTCACATTCTTTATCTGCCATGACATTTTGTCATCCTTCAACAGGTTAGCAAGTGACGCAAAAAGCCCTACTGATACATCCTCCTTGATCTGAAAGGTTATTTCTACACCCGCAGAGGTAGTGTAGGTATTCTCACTATCTACCACGAACTCCTTGTCTTTGTTGCTGTCTTCAATTACCTCCTTAAATGCTGACAATGATGAAAAATTACTACTGTCTGTAACCTCAGTGAATCCAAAGGAGGTGCCTGTAGCAGTATTCTTATTTTGATAAAACGCTACGTAGGAATTATGTGTTTGGAGATATGTCCATTCATCTGACTCAATAATGTCTCGAGCTTCTTCTTTTACCCCTTGAGGCAACTCTGGACGTAATCCGCACGCAAAGTTAACAAACACACATGTATTGTTTCTCTTCTTAATATCCGGCGCACCCTCAAAGCGAATCATGTCAGAAATTAATGTTGAACCCTGCTTAAACATTACAACCGTCTGACGCGGTAGACCATCCATGTGAGAGAAGAACGGAAAACGATACTTGTTATGATAAATACCACCAGCGCTGATAAGAAAGTTTTCTTCTCTATGTACAATTTCAGCATTGTCGTAAAAAGACCAGTATAAATAAGGATTGTCTGAAGTAGATATCATAAGATCCTTGATTTCATTCGGGATATCATAAGAACCGACAGCCAGTATCGATCGAGCACGGTTCTGTAGCTGGCGTTTTTGAGCAGCTGATGTTGAGGCCTGATTTCCAACCAGTAATGCATATCGAGCGGCACCAGCATCTCTTTCATATACGTAATCAAGACCGATGTGCTTCGCCTGTCGGCGGAACGGGACAATTCGGCGTAGATCCATGCTCTGCAGTGCATATCGAAGCGCATGATAATCCAAAACATTCTGAGCAGCCGTTTTCATTTCTGGGTCAGTCGCATACTCGTACAGCGTTTGGACTGAAGAAAGTGTATAAACCTCGTATGGTTTTGAATTATACTCATCGAAATTAGTAGAAAGAATTTCCTTCATATACTCAAGCAGAAATTCCTTTACTCCATTTGTTTCATTATTGTAAGCTGACTTAGGCAATTCTCTCGACCGGTACTGCATTCCTTCACTAGTAACAAGCTGATTTTTAAGGTATCGAGAAATTTCTGTCATTAAGACATGATTCTCTGTTTCGGGAAAATATCCGTATATATATTCAGGTGTCTCTACTGGACCCTCCTGATTCAGTAGATTTTTTGCCAAATGAACCTTAGTTGAGGTTGCTAGTTGAGGTGTATTCCAAAACTCATGCGCTATAGCAGTTAGTATAAAAAGCGAGAAATCATAGTCACCATCTCTTAAGATAGGAACATGCGAACCTACACCCGAGTATGCATCAGCATTAACCAGGCTCTCATTTACATTTTCAATATCCTTATCAGCCGCTAACTTAGCCAGTGCAATATTTGGATAAGCAACTTTTGCCGGCCCAGTTGGTTTTGCTATGAAGGAATCTTTACTTTCCCAGCCCTGCCACTCAGGAAGTGTTTGATCAGCCCAGTATGAAAGCAAACTCATCTTGCGATCCCTTTGAAGATTATGTGATTTCTCTATAGAAGATACCGTTGTAGCGGGAAAAGAGTTGCTAAGAATAATTCCACCAGGCACCGCCAGTAAAATACATATAATAAATATATAACGAATCATTCTGTTTATAATACCAGTAGTTTACGTATGAATACTTCCGGTACTATGAACTAAGCACCTGAACGTGAAGCCAGGACACGAAGTGTCCAGAGTCCAATTTTTACATCAAGCAGTATTGATCGATTCTTTATATAGTAAAGATCATATGAAAGCTTCTCTCTTGTTCCCTCAACCTGCGGAACAAACTTAGGTGGCTCATCATGACGTAGTTGTGCCCAGCCAGATAGACCTGGTTTTATCAAATGTCGGGCGTGATAATACGGAATACTAGACTCATAAGAACCAACCAAGGACGGAAGCTCTGGACGAGGGCCAATAAGCGAAAGCTTTCCCTCTAGCACATTCCAGAGCTGCGGAAGCTCATCTATGCGTGTTTTGCGAAGATAGTGACCAACTTTCGTGACATGCTTATTGACTGGATCAGTCGACATTGAACGAAACTTTGTAATATGAATAATTTCTCCAAACTGCCCAACACGTTTCTGCGTATAGAAAATCGATCCTTGATCTTCAGCATATATTGCAATTGCGACGACTGGATAGAGAAGCAGAGAAAGGATAAACAGGATTCCCCCAACGGCAATATCCATTCCTCGCTTTAGCGTGTCGTAGGCAACATGCGGAGTACGGCGTATGTGCTCAATAAACCACTCATGCTCCAATCGGTGGATCGGAATGCGCTCAAAAATAGTCTCGTACAATGAATCCAGTGTTACGAAGTAAACATCAGCGTAAAGAAACTCATAAAGTCTGGAAAGACCTCTCTCGACCACAGAGTTTTGTGTGTCCAAAATTACGAGTGACGCTGCATCCTCTTCAATCACCTGATGTGTAACATTGTATAACTCATCAGAATCATAATCATCTGGATATATCTGTGTTGTTATCTGTAACCCATGCTCTCGATTATTGATGCGATCCTTCACCTGCTCCCCAATATCACCAGAAGCAATAAGAATGGCCTGAACTGAGTCGCGCATCGTAAATAGCTTAACCGACCAGTAACGCCACAGAGTCAGTAACCCGAAGGAAACGAAAAGATAAATAAATAGATTAGTCTTTGGAGCAATTGAAAAGAATGGAATTGTATAGAAGAAAACAACACCTATTACACTGTTAACAACCTGCGTCTGCAAAATACGCTGCCATAATGATTCTGGAAACAATAAAATCTGCCGATCATATAATCCGGCCACAAAAAAGATAAATAACCAGGCAATGAAGAGAACGGAGAAGGCGGCGAAATGAACACCTAATAGAGATGGTGAGGGAAATCCTCCATACCGAATAAACAAAGTGAGAAACAGGGAGACATAAAGCAGGATAATGTCTCCAAAAAAGAGGTAGAGGTATGAAGTGTTGCTATGAGTGGTCATATTTTGTTAATGTAATGATACCACAACAATTAATCTCGCGAAAGTCAACCATTTTGAAACAAAGCGTTAACATCAAGCTTGCGCCGATACTGCTGCATTCCATTAAGAACCCCGATGGCTAAAAACTCGACAACAAGGTGACTTCCGCCGTATGACATAAACGGAAGTGTGGTACCGGTTACTGGAAGTAGCCCTAGATTTATTCCCACATGTATCGCAAAATTAGTTGCTAAGTACACGAATACCCCGGCTCCATACAGTCGCTCAAACTGGGTCTCTCCTGACAGTGCCATGTTGGCTATGCGCCAGAAAATGATTCCAAAAAGTAAGATAAGAATAAGAACCCCAACAAATCCCCACTCCTCCGCAAAAGCGGCAAATATAAAGTCTGTTTCGTACTCGGGAAGAAACTCAAGTCGTGACTGCGTTCCGTACCCAACACCTTTTCCAAACATCTCACCGGACCCCACCGCCACCATGGCCTGCCGAGCGTTGTAACCAGCTCCTTGCAGATCTGCTACAGGGTTAATAAATGTTGTAACTCGTTGTTTCTGAAAATCATTAAGTCCAACTGTCCATATCAAAAGAAATGCCAGAGCAGCGACAGATAAAATAACAGCAATGTGCCGAACTGAGATACCGGCCACTAACACTACTCCAAACCATATTGTGGCTATAATAACAGCAGAGCCAAAGTCAGGCTGAATGAATACAAGACCAGCAATTAGAATCGTGTACATTCCTGAAACAATAATGTGCCGAAAGTTGTGTATAAAAACATGACGACGGTCAAAATACTTTGCAAGGACGATGATTACAGCAAGCTTGGCAGGTTCAGACGGCTGTACACGAAATAGACCAATATCAAACCAGCGCTCGGCACCACCTGCGACAACTCCAGTTAAAACAACAAGTACGAGAGACAGGATTATCAGCGCAAATATCGTAACAACAATAGCTCGGCGACGTAAAAAACGATATGAACTTATTGCCGCCACAAAAAAAATCAGCAGGGATAGGAGTATCCAGACAATTTGTTGTGAATAAAAATCTGTACCACCAGTAAACGAGCGCATGGTTACCAGACCACCAATCATTATCGGAAAGGTAGCAAGTAGTAAAATCCAATCGATATGTGCCAGGCGACTACGTATTTGAGAAATCACAATGCATAAAGATTACTAATCCAACTGATAAGATATCGGAATAATCTCTGTTTGGTAAGATTCACTATCTCCCGGAAATGGCTGTCTCCAAGTGAATATAATAGATTCTGAACCCTGAAGATCAAGTCTATCGATGGTTGTTTGTGATACATGAACAGCTTCGCCGCTTGTATCAAAAATTAATGCTGCCAGGACAATATTAGCAACCGGCCGAGGATTTTCGTTGACTATATCAAGAGAGAGTCTAGGATTTTCAGACACGTCTAGATTGCGATTTTGTATTTCAAAACGAACTTCTTTGCTCAATGGAGTCTCCCAGTATGGAGTAGAAGTAAGCTCAAAGGCCGTCCTTCCTACTTCTCTTCCTTGCGTGACTACACCAGGTACAAATGCTGTCACTACTGGTTGCGGCAGTATGTTTAGCGACCCACGCCGTTCAGTAATTAATATATTGTCTCTGTCATAAACACTAAATTTATAAGAAACATCTTTAGCAATCAAGTTTACATTTGGGTTCTCAATATATGCTGCAGCATTGTAGACGTTATCTGAAACCTGGAATGAACGGCTCCAAACAACATCAACTTCTGGAATTGGGGCCTGGCAGATACGATTACAGATATCTCCACAGTCAACACCTGCCTCTCCCTGGTTCTTAATACCATCTGAACATGTTGGTGTAGGAAAAAAAGTGGCAGCATAAATTACTCCCACAATAACAACCAGCGGTACTAGTGCAATACTGGTATAGATAAATTTTCGTTTAGTTCGCCAACGCATTACATGCAGTATAGCTTAATCAATCAGATTTTACAGCAACAAAAGACCGTATTGAAGAGAAAGATGTTAATATGGCGTTATATGAGCACAAGCTCCAAAAACGACAATCAAACACAAAGGCCATTCGATGAATCGAAAAAAGTGGCTTTACGAAGTTCCTTAATAAACATGGGCTTAGTGATGAACAGGCAACAAGAACCATGTATGGTATAGCAATTGGGGCTTTTCTGCTTAGTTTATTTTTCTGGTTCTAGAGCCAGCTTCTTGATTTCGAGTTTATAACATTAACAGACACTATTGTGTTTTGCATAAAAAAACTCCCTTTCGGGAGTCTTATTACATGTTGAAAGCTTTGTTCCGGCGACGGCCTACTCTTGCCCTAAGGACTACCATCGGCGCTGGGAGACTTAACTTCTGAGTTCGACATGGGATCAGGTGTGGCCCTCCCGCCAAGTCACCAGAACGAAACCTTCAACATTTGAATGCAAATGAGATATTTGCAGTCCACCGCACCTGGAGGCATATACCGAGAAAGTCAGTCCGAAGACTGGCGGTGAGGGCACGCAGCCGAAGCTACAGTCTCCTCACCCTCAGCATATGCGTCCAAACGCGGTGTTAAATCCATGATTTAAAATTTATTATTTGTGATCCACACAGTTCCTACGGGAAACATCTGACGAATTAGTACCTCATGGCTGAACACATTGCTGTGCTTACACCGAAGGCCTATCAACGTAGTCGTCTCCTACGGGTCTTAACGATTCCTAATCTTAGGGTTGGCTTCCCACTTAGATGCTTTCAGCGGTTATCCAGTCCCAGCATAGCTACTCGGCACTGCCGTTGGCACGACAGCCGATACACCAGAGGCTAGTTCCTCCCGGTCCTCTCGTACTAGGGAGAACGCCCTTCAAGAATCAACGCCCACAGCGGATAGAGACCAACCTGTCTTACGCATTTGTAGCTACAGACGTAAGGTCTATAACGCCACCGTCACCGGCGGGATCGGACTATAACTTTCAGACACCTGTGTGTCTGAGCTGGTGTTTAGTCTCTACACCAAGTGCCGCAAGGCGCTTGGCTCGGTATTAACTCAGGTAGTTACTTCTAACTACAGAGCCTCTACCGATATGACCAGCTTTTTCTCCCCACTTTTACAAAAAGGCAGGGGACCGCCGTAAATCAGGTTAATATATCACTTCAATTGAACAAAAAGACTGATGTCTAGATGATTCAGACTGTTGAAAAGCGAACATCTTTTCACTTTCTACTTCAACTTTCAACTAGTTGAGTAGCTTCGCTACTCAACGGTCTGAACCCAGCTCGCGTGGCTTTTTAATCGGCGAACAGCCGAACCCTTGGGACCTGCTTCAGCCCCAGGATAAGCCGAGCCGACATCGAGGTGCCGAACTGCGCCGTCGCTCTGAACGCTTAGGCGCAACCAGCCTGTTATCCCTGGGGTAACTTTTATCCGTTGTCTTAGGCATCATCTAAAGATGCGTTAGGTTCACTAAGCTCCACTTTCGTGTCTGCTCGACTCGTCCGTCTTGCAGTTAAGCCAGCTTATGCCTTTGCACTATCGGCATGGTTTCCATCCACGCCTAGCTGACCTTAGTAGACTCCTCCGTTACTTTTTAGGAGGATAGCGCCCCACTAAAACTGCCCGATACCCACTGTCTCAACGTGGTTCGCACGCTGGTTAGAGACTACGCCTCTCGTAAGCGGTATTCCACTGGCGACTCGCTGAGGGCTGGCGCCCCCAGGTCAAAATCTCCCGCCTATGCTGTATACGAGACGACGCAGCCCCAATAGATAACTGCAGTAAAGCTCCCAGGGTCTTTTCGTCCTGCTGCGGGTAGCCGGCGTTTTGACCGGCATCGCATTTTCACCGAGCTGTTCCTCGAGACAGTTCTCTAATCATTACGCCATTCATGCACGTCGGAACTTACCCGACAAGGAATTACGCTACCTTAGGACCGTTATAGTTACGGCCGACATTCACCAGGGCTTACACGGCACAGCCAATCATAAAGATTGACCCGCTATGTGTGACCTTCTGGCATTGGTCAGGCATCACCCCCTATACTTTCTCTTGCGAGTTCGCAGGGAGCTGTGTTTTTGATAAACAGTTGTTAGAGAAACTTTCGCTGCGCCCCCCACCACCGAAATGGTGGGGGGAAGCCTTATTCCGAAGGTACGGCTGCTTTTTTGCCGAGTTCCTTGAGGAACAATCACTCGTTCGCCGTTGGTCTACTCGACCTGAGCACCTGTGTCGGTTTTAGGTACGGTTTCCAACTGGATTAACCATAGAAGCTTTTCTTGGAAGCTGGCTCCGGTAGATTTTCTTACCCGAAGGTAAGAATCTCGGCAATGCTCGCAGTAATGACACCCGGATTTACCTAGGTGTCCCACTCACAAAACCGACAGACATCCAATAGTCTGCCTACCATACACAACTTCGTCACTCCATCTGTCCAGTGGAAGTCACGGAATATTGACCGTGTGTCCATCGGGTGCCCCGTTCGGGATCCCCTTAGGACCGACTAACCCGACTCTGATTATCATAGAATCGGAACCCTTGCTCTTTCGGCGTGGACGGTTCTCACGTCCATTGCGGTTACTTGTGCCAACAGTATCACTTCTACACACTCCACGGTGGGTTACCCCTTCCGCTTCAGCGCGGTGTAGAACGCTTTCCTACCACTTATGGACTTCACTAAAGAGAAGAACATGCATTCTTCGTCCTTAATGAAGTCCACAAATCCCCAGTTTCGGTACTATACTTAGCCCCGATCATCTTCGGCGCAGAATCTCTCGACGAGTGAGCTGTTACGCTATCTTTTAAGGAATGGCTGCTTCTAAGCCAACCTCCTCGATGTCAATGAAATTCCACCTCCTTCCTTGCACTTAGTATAGATTTTGGGACCTTAACTTGAGGTCTGGGCTGTTTCCCTTTCGACCGGCGAAGCTTAGCCCTCGCGGTCTGACTGCTAGATTATAGGTAACGGTATTCGGAGTTTGATTGGTGCCGTGGCCTTTCGGCCTATCGGTACCATCCAGTGCTCTACCCCCGTTACTAACATCCAACGCTAGCCCTAAAGCTATTTCGGAAAGAACCAGCTATGACCAAGCTCGATTAGCTTTTCACTGCGACCCACGGATCATCCGAAAGATTTGAAACTCTTATCGGTTCGGGCCTCCCTCCATCTCTCGACGGAGTTCACCCTGTCCATGGGTAGATCGCTTGGTTTCGGGTCTTGCGCACACGACACCGGGACGAACCCGATTCGCGCTATTCACACTCGCTTTCGCTTGGCCTCCGTAGTTTCAGCTACTTAGGCATGCGCCGCGCACACAAACTCGTTGGCTCATTTTGCAAAAGGCACGCAGTCGAGGTCTAGGACCTCTTCTACTGCTTGTAGACGTATGATTTCAGGTCTATTTCACTCCCCTCTCCGGGGTTCTTTTCACCGTTCCCTCACGGTACTATTTCCATATCGATCTCTAAAGATATTTAGCTTTGGCGGTTAGTCCCGCCGGCTTCTCGCAGGGTATTCGTGTCCCGCGATACTCAGCAATAACATCAAGGAGATTGGGTTGATTTCGTTTACCGGACTATCACCGTCTTGGGTGCTTCTTTCCAGAAGCTTCAACTATCAACACCATGATCTCCCTCGTAAAGACAATGTTACGCTACAACCCCAATCAGTAAACTGATTGGTTTGAGCTGCTTCCATTTCGCTCGCCGCTACTACGGAAATACTCCCCTACTGGGGCTTGGTTTCTTTTCCTCCAGGTACTGAGATGTTTCACTTCCCTGGGTATACTCTGACCGCTAAACGGTCAGTAACATGGGTTTGCCATGCTGGGTTTCCCCATTCGGAAATCTTCGGATCATCGGTTGCTAGGCACCTACCCGAAGCATATCGTCGCCGTGCCACGTCCTTCATCGCTCTTTAGAGTCGAGGCATCCATCATACGCCCTTACAACGTTCCCGCAGGAACTGTGTGTACCACAGTTCACAAAAATAAATTATTTTTGTCTGAAATAAATCAGACATAAATCTGAAATCCGACCACTTCTTTGCAAAATATAAAAAGCAGTGATCAGAAACAAACTTATTTGATTTAGTATCTGCCAACCTTAAAAAAGGTACAGACATAAATCAGGGATTCAATGTTGGTTTGGCTACATCTATTCTATTATGAAGGAACAACAATTGGCATGAAAAAAGCCGCTCGAAAGCGGCTGGTACATCTACTCGCCAGAGCAATGTTTACCTCCGCTTTTTCAACTTAGCTTTTATCGTCCAATTCACATCAATGATTATACGCGTTTGAGACCTCAAGTCAAATGAATAAAGGCAACTGCTTAGAGAGCCGACGGCTCTCTAGCATCCTCCTAAGAGAAGACGTATTCATTTGTCTATCTGCACTCCGCTCGAAAATAGATACAAGCTTTTATTTTACTCCCTACGTTTGGTGAGCAGATTCAGCAATCTGCCTACTGGCGTTTCGTTCGGATATACATGCAAGCATGTATATCGCTCACTCCACTTGGTAGTCAACTATTTACGGTTAACCGTAAATGGGATTTTGCGCAGAGTTAAGTATTAAAAATGCCGGACCTGTAGAATTACAGACCCGGCAGTATTAATTTAGAACTATTTTTTGGATTTTATCTTACTCCAGAAGAAATCGCTTAAAGCGTGCAAGGATGTTAAGTATATAAATATCTTATCCTCGCTTTGCCCTGTCAAACCACTCACCTCACGACACATTGATTTCATTAACCTATCCATCTCATCGAAATCTTCTAGATCTAACGAACTTAGGAGTTCGCTGCTAGAAATACTATCCTTGTAATAGAGTGCAAAGATATTCTTATAATTGTGATTGTTAATCACACAAAACGCCTTTTCTGGCTTTCTGTGCATCACTGTGCATCACTAAGTGTTGCACACTTAGCTGTATAAAAAATACCGAACCTACTAATCGTAGATCCGGCAGTGTGGTAATTAATCCTCTAAAGGAGGGCGTAAATGGATGGCTTCGGGGCATCTCATTATTACTGAAGTTAGCTGAGCGAGGTTGGTTACGTCATCGATGCTTATATGATGGCGAAATCCAGTATAGCCACGATATTGAGCGACATAACGAGCCTGATCCCTCAACGTTTGCTTTATTGCAGAGGTAAGGAACGCATCTCCTGCATCTAAAAGCAGTCCTGATACCTGATTCAAAAATGATAATACGTTCTGGTAATCTTCACTGTCATATGTGCCTTGCATGTGCTTCTTTAAATATTCAATGCACGCATCAACTTCTACACAGTCTTCATATCGTTCCGGTATAATTTTCAAATCTTCTTTCGTTTCTGTCTGTGTCATTTTTCTTGGGCTCCCACCCGTTCGTTAGATTTAGAATGAAATTATCTATCATGATTTAAGCATTTGAATAGTATATTGTCAATATGTAAGGATCGACAGTGTTATCTTATTAGTAGTGTGTTGAGTAATTTCTGCAATTGATCACGAGCGGTATCAAGCTGGCGCTGAATGAAGCTTCGAGTGGTTCTTGCGCCCTGTACAGCACCATTATCTATCTCTTGATTATTTTCACGAGTGAGGCTTATTGGATTTGAGAGCAACCAATGACTTCCACTTCCAGCGCGGAGAATGTTGTCTGCAAAGACTGTATTCTCTGGATTGTACATCCGAACGGCATATCCTGAATCAGTGATGAATTCGTTGTCTGTAATATTGTCTCCATCGCTATTATAAAATGCTGCTGCCGTTCCTGAATCTGTCTCAAAAACGTTATTATTAATAGTGTGTTGCGTAATTGCATCAGACCCGCCTGTACCTCCAACCTGTATATACGCCCCTGCCCCCGCTGCGGAGTACACGTAGTTGTCTTTTATAGTTACATCTTCTGATGCAGTAACCCACATCCCTCTGCTTCTCGCCTCAATGTTGTTGTTCTCTATAAGTCCATGGTCAGCATTTCCCGCATATATTCCGTGCCCATTTTGTGAGTTAATATCACAGTTTTTAATGGTGTAGTAATGCCCTCTGTTACTTTGTCGTGCGCTGATGTGTACCGCGTCCTCATCACTTGATATTGTGAACCCCTTACAATCAAGCGTTATTCCATTTTGATTAATAAAGAAGCATTGTTCATTTGAGCTTACCGGCTGGTCAAGCACATACGTTGTTCCTGGACTGTTGAGTTCCTGGCACTGCTGTACTACTGTTTCGTCTCCTTGGTATACCGAGTTCATCATTCCAAGAAGTGCATCGATACGCTCTTCATACTCGCTCCCGTTCGGCACCTGCCCCTTTGCATCTTCTGCAATATCCCGCATGCTGTTTAGATGCATTGGATTAGTTACAAAGTTGTTTACTAAGTTATCTTCACTGTAATCTACAAGCTCTTCCATGGTCTCACCCGCAGGCCCATAGTAAAGATTGTAGTATTCCTCAAGTACTGGCTCTATGTTGAGTTGTGGGTCCCAGAAGAGCTTACTTGTGATGTACATATTAAGACCTGTCGCCGCATAGGCGTCATGGTCACTATCACGCCAGGGTAGGTTTGTTGCTACTTCGTCAAATTCTCCATTCACTCGTTCATCCAGCATCTTGAAATCATCACTAATTATCTGCGGAAAGAAGTGAGGAACTGATTGTCCTGTGGCGCCTACTTTATTATAGAGGTATTTATCATTCATAAATACCTGCCCAGGTGCAAGTTCATCCCAGTCAGTTACAAGCTGTTCTCGATATGCCTCTTGCGTAGGGTTTGCAGTAGTTATTCTATTGTGTGAAATCATCACTGCAATATTTGGAGCCCATCCTCGCGGATTTGTAATATTCCTCGGAGGCAATTTATAGGCACTGTACGCTCCTCCCATAACGTAATGTTCTTCTCCATATTCATCGTATATCTCCCAAGCAATGTCGTTTGTAAAATTCCATACATAGTCACTTATTCTTCCATCCCCGCCGTATTCAGGTGTCGCCATGGCTCTGCATTCCTCACTGTGTTCACTTACCCGAGTGAACCCATCCGCAGGCCATATACTTACGTACTTGTCATTTGGATATAGATGTCCGTACGTATCATACATTGTGCTGATGTATCTCACGGTTGCTGCTTTTAGCTCATCTGAGCAAAGATTTTGTTTTGGTTTATGTCCAGTGTTCATCAGTTCTCCACTCCATGTCGCGAAATATTCTGGATGTGCTTGTCGTGTCTCATCTCGATTTGTTACCTGATTAAGCCCATGCGCCGTTTGTCCAATAATGACTTTTTGCTCATGATTTATCCCTAGGCTCAATATAAATCGCAACCATTCGTGCCGGGTTCCAAAATCTCCGTTGTCTAAAAACAATCCTTGGTTAGACAAATGTCTAAATCGTTTGTAATAATGATATGGAGCCCTCATGGCGAATGCTGGATTTACTATTTTGTTAACCTGTTTCACTTGTATTGAATTTTTTTCTGGGGTTATTGTTCCGAAGTGATCTGGGTAGTAGTAACGCATTCCTTGCCCCTCTAGCCAGTTATGTATTGCATTTATGCTACCGCGACCATCACGAGAGTACACATCGTGATCACGGTTTTCTTGCCTCCATGCTGACTGACTGTTTCCCCACACATCTGGTGCTGTGTGTGCATCCCACTCACTCTCACTCATTTCGACACTCACATCGTATGGTTCATCATCCCCAAGCATAACCAAGTAATCGTCCCCACTAACAATTTTATATCCATCATATCGTGTCCCTTCACTTGTGACCCCCAAATCATCAGTATATTGACTTTCTCCTACATACACATGAAAGTCATAATCTTCTCCCGGAGTGTTTCGTATTGACAGTGTCGCTCCTGTCATATCCCTTATGTCATTTTGAAAGTACTCCGCTGCAAGACTCACCATATTAGGGGCATTGTTAGAAATTACAATATCTGCGTTTGCAGCCCCATTATTGACAAGATAAATTACCTCCTCTTCATTTGAAGAAGAGCTGTCGCTAGATGAAGTATTACTTGAATCAACATCAGATGATGAATCTTCGCTTGAACCAGCACCACCTCCACCACCGTCATTAGAGGAAGAGTCATTGTCTTTAGAGACAGTTGATCTGGTCGAGCGGTTACTGCTATTTCTGGATGATGAAGAATCGCCATCATTAGCCCGAACGGCAACACGAGTACCGAGTGCATCCGCAAACTGTGATCTATCGATACCGGCTCGATCCAATGTTTGAGCTAACTTTTGCTGAAGAAGCCCAACCAACTGACGCATAAGCTCACGAACCTGCTGCTGAAGTTGTGTACGAAAAGAGTCAGTATCAATCTTAGAATCACCGCTTTCTGAATTTAGATTTGTGGTGTCCGCGGATACTTCCGTCCTTTGGCCAGTGTCCTGCCTGTAGCGTGATATAGAAAGTGGTCCAAAGTAGCCTGAGGCCGGAGTGATTCCGTTCGCATGCTGCCAGTCTGTAACAGCACTACGGGTGATGGAGCCAAAGTAATTGGTGGTATTCCCTGATAAAACACCTTCCGACTTAAGATACTCCTGTAAACAATTCACATCAGCTCCACGAGAGCCAACCGTAAGGTTGCGAGCAAAGGAACAATCTGGAGTTTGAGCAGATGCGCTAAGTGAACCCATCACAAGAAAGAGGGCAAGAGAGAAGGCGATTACGAAAGAGACTGCGTGCAGCATGATTCCCGGGAGACCACCTCTACTTGAGGGTATATTCATGGTTTTAGTATACCTTGGTAAATGCATATATTCGGCATTGCTGATTTAGTAATAAAAAAACCCCTACATACCTGTTTGGCAGTAGGGATTGTGATGAATATTAGGATATTTTATTGTGATTCTCAAAAGCACAATGTAATCCAGCATATCGAATTAGAAACTTTTTCGTTTCTTTTATATAGACCTTTACCTCATCCCCCTGATCCAAGAGCATGACTTCTTCCATTTCGGGCATTAGAATTATCGAAAATTTATAAATGGCATCTTTACGAATATCCATTTCTAAATGTAGTTTAAATTCATCCATGCCTTTTTTGGTGGCAGTTTTCAAAAGGTCATCGATTACCTTTTGATTGCCAGGACTAAGATTTTTAACCTTTCGATCAAAATACGGCTTCTTTTTTTTGAACTCACGAATTACTCTCTCGTGCTGTTCGTGCAGCTTTTTAATCTCTTCTGCAAAAGTTGCAACATTTGTTTCAATTGCTTCAAGCATTGATTAACTCCTATTTATTTTGAATGTACAAAATTGTACCGTAATATTTAAACATATCCACGGTCAAAGTCAAGACATGTACTGCTTCTACCCTGTAGTATTTTTTACGTTATAATCAAGCGGCTTAATTCCTAATTATTTTCTCTATGTCAAACCGTCACATCAATGCTCGACTTGATAACCTTATTTCAAAAACAAATCTAGATGAAGCTGATATATCAGATCTTCGTGCTCCACTACGAAGTATTGACCTAACCGTTCCGGTGAAGCTGGATGATGGTACTAGTATCTTATTGCATGGTTACCGGGTTCAGTACAACGACACACTGGGCCCGGCCAAGGGCGGCTTGCGCTTCCATCAATCAGTTGATGAGGACGAGGTTACCGAGCTAGCATTTCTGATGACCATCAAGTGCGCTTTGATTGACCTGCCCTTTGGGGGCGGGAAAGGTGGGCTTGAAATAAATCCCAAGGACTACTCAGCAGAAGACCTGAAAAAAATTAGTTACGCATTTGGAAGTACACTGGCACCGATCATTGGCCCAGAGCGAGACATTCCGGCCCCGGATGTGAACACCACTCCGGAGACCATGAAACAAATCCGGGCTGCGTATGAGGATCGCTACGATGTTTCGGCGCCGGATGTGGTTACTGGAAAGTCTTTGGAAGATGGTGGCAGCGTCGGGCGCGATACCGCCACCGGTAGAGGGGCATTTTTTATAATCAAAAAAATACGTGAGGAACAGTTACTAGAAACAGATAATACTGCTGATGTATCAGTAGTTATTCAGGGATTTGGAAATGCTGGGCGTCACCTAGCCGTGTTTCTCAGTGAGGCTGGTTACACAGTGGTGGCTGTCAGTGATTCTCGGGGCGGTATACACAACCCAGACGGGCTGGACATTCTGGCCTTAGCAGATCATAAGGATACTGGTGAACCCGTCAGTAGTTTCGTTGATGGGTCAGAAATTTCAAATGAAGAACTGCTGTCCCTATCAACCACAATTTTTGTACCCGCAGCACTAGGAGATGCAGTCAATGAAAAAAATGTAGGTGCAATGAATGCAGATGTAATTGTTGAGGTTGCGAATGCCGGTGTAACTGCCGAGGCAGAAGAGCAGCTTGCAGATGCAGAAGTAATAGTTATTCCAGATGTGCTTGTGAATGCCGGTGGCGTTGTTGGATCATACTTTGAGTGGTACCAGAATCAGCATGATGAAACGTGGAACGCGCATGACTTTGACGAGAAACTCAGAAACCATCAGGTAACCGCCTGGGAGACAGTGCAGGAGGTAGCAGAGGAGCAGGGTATTTCCTACCGACAGGCTGCGTACCTTGTGGCTGTGAGACGAATAACTAACGAGTATTAAAAAAGACCAGCAAGAAGTATTGCTGGTCTTTAAGATGAGAGGTCTATTGTTCTTCACCAGGAAATGTCGGTAAATCTTTTCCTGAAAATTTAAATCCAGGATCATCAGGGTCATCACCTGAATCATTATCTATGGGGTAATCATTTCCGTATTTTGCTAGCTCGGCAGCGGTTTCGTGTAGTTTGGGGTTTTTTTTTGATTCATTTTTGTCTTCATTCGGCATGATGAACTCCTTTGTATGGTTATTATTAGAAAGTGAAGGTACTGGTATAAGAAAAATTATAACAACTCATACAGACACTGCCAAGTATGGAACTTACTTCTCACACATGGACCCACCTACTTAAATTTAAACAGGTGGTTAAAATTGCACCAGCTTTGCTGGCTAACACTCGAAGCTTTGAGTGTGTGGGTAAATTTCAGCGATGGTACTTCTATGTGCACAGACATAGAAGTTGTCCAGCCCTTACTTAAAAAGCAACCCACTCTTACGAGTGGGTTGCGGTGTCCTTTGTAAAATGTTGAGACCACTAGGCTTGCGCCTTGATCTCTTCGGCGACATTGCTTGGAACCACGGCGTAATGGTCAAACTCCATAGTCGCATTGGCACGCCCTTCCGTCAGAGAACGCAGTTCTGTAGTATACCCGAACATCTCGGACAATGGAACCATCGCATGAATGGCTTTGTTCATACCACGATCCTCCATCTTCTTGATCTGGGCTCGTTTACCAGACAGGTTTCCGTTAACGTCACCCATAAACTGCTCTGGAGTTACCACTTCCACCTTCATCATCGGCTCAAGCAGTACTGGCTTGGCACGATTAACTCCGTCCTGAAAGGCCTTTGAACCTGCAATCTTGAAAGCAACCTCGGATGAGTCAACATCATGATGACTTCCATCAAATAACTCACATGAAATGTTTACCATTGGATACCCAGCCACAACACCTCGATCCATTGCCTCTCGCACTCCATCCTTAACTGATGGAACAAACTCACGTGGTACAACTCCACCGCGAATGCTGTTGATGAACTCGAAGCCTTCTTCGCGAGTAGTGTTCTTGTCTAGATCATCTTCATCAACATCAAGATCCATCGGCTTGATTCGAATCTCAACATGACCATACTGTCCACGACCACCAGACTGTTTTACATACTTACACTCAGCTTCAGCTTCGGCTTGAATGGTCTCTCGGTAGGCCACACGTGGCTGACCAACATTCGCCTCGACAGAAAACTCTCGCTTCATTCGCTCTACGAGAATATTAAGGTGAAGTTCACCCATTCCGGAGATAATCGTTTCTCCAGTTTCGGCATCGGTATTAATAATGAATGTTGGGTCTTCATCTGAAAGTCGCTTTAGAGCCATACCCATCTTCTCCTGGTCGGCGTTTGTCTTTGGCTCGATCTTCAAGGACACAACCGGCTTCGGGAACTCAATTTTAGCAAGCTCAATTTGGTTATCGATATCAGAAAGTGTGTCAGAAGTTGCCGTATTCTTTAGCCCAACAAGAGCAGCAATTTCACCAGCATGCACCTTGTCAACCTCCTCACGTTTATTGGCGTGCAGTCGAACAATTCGCCCAACTCGCTCCTTTTCTCCTTTTGATACGTTGTAAACATATGAACCTGCCTCCAGAGTTCCGGAGTAAACTCGGATAAATGTTAGCTGCCCAATGTATGGATCGCTCTGCAGCTTGAAGGCAAGCGCGGCAAATGGAGCATCATCATCGGCTGGTCGTTCCTCCTCCTCTCCAGTATCAAGATTAATTCCAGTCATTGGCTTTACATCCAGTGGACTTGGTAGGAAGTCAACAACTGCGTCGAGAAGAAGCTGAGCCCCTTTGTTCTTCAGAGCAGAACCACCAAAAACTGGTACTACCTTGTTATCAAGTACTGCTTTTCGAAGTGCCTTTTTAAGTTCTGCAACTGAAATCTCCTCATCAGCCAAGTACTTCTCCATCAGCTCTTCGTCGGTTTCCACAACCGCTTCAACTAATTTACTGCGGTATTTTTTAGCATTCTCCTGATACTCATCCGGTATATCCTTCTTGATTACCTCGTTGCCCATATCTCCTTCAAAGTAGTAAGCCTTCATGCTCAACAGGTCAATCACCCCTTCATGATTCTCTTCCTGTCCAATCATAATTTGCGCTCGTACTGCATCCGGTGTAAGTCGGTCGATAATAGTATCAAACGACCGGTCAAAGTCAGCACCGGTACGGTCCATTTTGTTGATAAAACAAATTCGTGGGACATTATACTTGTCAGCCTGACGCCACACTGTCTCACTTTGTGGTTCCACACCAGCGACTCCTTCAAAAACAACAACAGCACCGTCAAGAACCTTCAAAGATCTCTCTACTTCGGCAGTAAAGTCAACGTGGCCCGGGGTATCAATAATGTTGATTCGGTGTTCATGAGCTTCATCAGAATCCTTATCGTCATATGTCGGGATCCAGAAACATGTTGTGGCAGCAGAGGTGATGGTGATACCACGTTCCTTCTCCTGCTCCATCCAGTCCATGACTGATTCACCTTCATGTGTCTCACCAATCTTGTGAGAAATTCCTGTATAGAAAAGCAGACGCTCGGTCATGGTTGTTTTACCAGCGTCAATGTGGGCGATGATCCCAATATTACGTACATCTTCTAGTTGATAGTCACGGGCCATAGTAAATTAGCTTATTAGGTATTAACTTTTAGCTTCTGATTAACCGATACAATCGGTGTGGCTTAAAAAAAGAGACCGCCGCGAGGCGTTCGTCTCCTGTACTATACCGATGATTCATAATTTATCAAGCAGATAGAGTCTACTATTCAAGTGTTACTGTATTGGGTTCTTTGCCTCGAGATACCTCCCTTCAGCATCAGTCATGTCTCCAGTAGCAATAAGAACAATATCAATAATCCACCAGATACCAAAACCACCGAGTGAGATCAGCTTCAGAATCCCAGTACCAATCTTACCAAGATAGAAACGGTCTACACCAAAGTGGCCGACGAATAGCGAGATAGCCAATGCGATCCAGCGATTACGTACCGGACGACCAGATTTGCGAGTTGCTGTATATGTCTCATGCTGAGTTGTATCCATGTGAGAATCTTTCATAAGCTGATTATAGCGAATACTAAAGATAAAGACAATCCACGGCGTATAAACAGTGCGGAATTGACAAAATGCAAATATATAACTATTATGCCGAGACACGTACATTCTCAACCCAAATTAAATATCAGATAGATGAAACAAGATAGGTATGAAATTGATGAGTTCGACAAACAAGAAGAAATCAATCTAATCTTAAAAGGAATAATAAAAGATGATAACTACCCGTATAATGGAGAGCCATACTTCGAATATTCAGTTTATTTTATCGGCTTTCACGGCAATCACAGCACTCGTGGTGAGGTGATTAAAATAAACAGTATTCGAAAAGGCATCATTCCGGGCAATGAAGAAAAAGTTGGGTATCACGGATTGAAAAACAATGGACGTCCTGATTTATGTCACTTCTTTGAGCTCCAAAGCATAAAAAACATTAAATCAGTCAAGGAATATTACTTTGACAAAAAGCTCGAGAAAAGAACTGGGAAGAAACCAAAGAAAAAAACACTTGAAATTTTTTTCAAAACCAAAACAGAAACAGAAGCCTAAATTCTGAACGCATGGAAAAGACCGAAAAAGTTAGAACCATTACAGACCTAGATGATATAAAATCTGAACTTGAAGCACATACCCACATTGAGAGCACCTCAACTAAACGAACTTACGCTCATATTTTAATCAAAATACAAATAAACGAGCACGCAACGCAGACCGTCGGAAAAGAAGGAGCAGTCGGGTACTTGGGACGTCCCAAAGACAAGCAAGAAGGATACCGATTCGAGTACTCCGCTGCTGATGACGGTGGTGAATACTGGATTGATTTCACTGCTAATGCCGTGAAATCAATAGAAATCGAATCATTTGATTCAATGTACTCAAAGCTCACACTTTTCCTCAAGTCATAATCATTAACAAAAAACCCCACTCATTTCTGAGTCGGGGTTTTTATTTTTATATATCGATACCTGAGCCAATTACAAAAGCCACCGTCGAGTAGACGGTGGCTTTCCCAAGGCACTCAGGTGCGCAAGAATTCAAGTAATTAAAATACGTTGTAGATTACCGTGCAAAGTGAGCAAACGCCTTGTTGGCATCAGCCATCTTGTGCGCATTTTCTCGACGCTTAACTGCTGCTCCTTCTTCCTTTGCTGCTGCCAGTAGTTCGCGAGCCAATGCATCGGCAATCGGTTCACCGTCCTGGCTGTCGATGGCCGCAGCCTTGATCCAGCGAAGAGCTAGCTGTAGACGACGCTTCTGATCAACTTCGTACGGTACCTGATATGTCGCACCACCAATTCGTTTTGATCGCACTTCCATCCGAGGGCCAACATTCTCTACTGCTGCCTCGAATGTCTTTAGCGGCTCATCATCAGTCTCCTCAGCAATCTGTGCAAATGCATCGTACACAATCTTTCGAGCAGTTGTCTTTTTACCACCCTTCATCATGTAGTTGATGAACTTTGCCACCTCCTGAGATCCATACTTGTGGTCAGGTGAAATCGGATGTCGTTGTGTGATTGGGTAATTCATAAAAATTATTTATCGTCTGGTTTAGGTGTACCGTATCGAGATCGAGATGTTGTTCGGCCCTCAACACCAGTAGCGTCAAGAACACCGCGAACTACAGTATATCGAACACCGATGTCCTTCACTCGACCACCGCGAATTAGTACAACTGAGTGCTCTTGTAGCATGTGACCTTCACCAGGAACGTAGGCGGTTACCTCCTGTCCGTTTGTAAGACGTACACGCACAATCTTTCGAATCGCAGAGTTAGGTTTCTTCGGTGTAGCAGTTGTTACCTTTGTAATTACTCCACGCTTGAAAGGGCTTGGGTAGTATGACGGCTTGTTCTTAAGCGTATTGAAACCATGCCCGAGTGCTACGGATTTTGATTTCTTCTTTGGTTTTGTGCGTCCCTTACGGACAAGTTGGTTAATTGTTGGCATTTAAAATTCGATTGATTAATTAAGAATTCAGAATCCGGCCGCTGAAAGCACAAGCCGAATGACGGACTTACCTACTTGGAAGAGTCCTGTTCAACGACCCTTAGTATACGTAACATAGAGAAAAATGCAACAGGGTAACAACAGACTGTACCGAAGCGGATAATTTACACAAGGTGATCTAGAGAACCCCAAGTCCAGTGCCGGCAAATATCTCGAAAAGTGTGAAGATAATAGGCTGAATTAGCTCTACCGCAAAAAAAATAAAGAACAAAAGAATCATGAAGCCGTATTGTTCGAGCGCATCCCGAACATAATTGAAACGAGCCGGCAGAAAGTTGAAGAGTATCTTGGAGCCATCAAGTGGCGGAATCGGAACCAGGTTAAACACACCCAGCACAACATTAATAAGAATTATCCCGACCAGCACAGTGCCGAGGGCTGTACCCGCTGTCACAGCAGTAAGCTGTAAAATTGCACCGGCTATACCGGCCAGAATAAAGTTAGATGCCGGCCCGGCCGCGGCAACAATGGCGTCACCGTACCGATTAGCTATATTGTGCGGATTGTACGGAACCGGCTTTGCCCAGCCAAAGACAATACTTCCCGGCAGAAGCGCCAGAGCAGCCGGCACTAAAATTGAACCAATTGGATCAATGTGCGGGATTGGATTCATGGTCAGTCTCCCCTGCAGTTTGGCAGTTGGGTCACCGAGGTAGTACGCCGCATATCCGTGAGCCACTTCATGAACAACAACGGATATAATTAGAACAGCAATAAATAAAATTGTAGTTTCAATTCCCATATATAATGTAATTTACAGACCTTTTATACCTGAACAGATTGCAATTACTCGGCGCTATGGTAGCATGATTGCCACAAAAGACGTAATAAAAAACATATGGCTAATACATGTCCAATCACACAAAAGAAAAGTAGTACTGCCGGCGGTTACTCCAACCGTACGCGTGCTACTCAGTATAACCCGACCGGCAAGCGACGCCAGAAAGTAAATCTTCAGAAGAAGAAAATCTATATTCCGGAGCTTGATGAATACATCAAACTACGTGTTTCTGCAAAGGGGCTAAAGATTATTCAGAAGAAAGGCGCCTACCGAGCCCTTAAGGATGCCGGAATAATTGAGTAGTTAGGGCATATAGATTGATTTTAGAAAGAACCGCAATCTGGCGGTTCTTTTCATTTCCCACACAGTCACTTTTACTGGCCGTATTGCATCTAATCTTTGACGGAGCTGTTAATGCATAGCAGTTGTAAATCCTGAATCCACAAACGAAGCATCTTGGTCTCCGACTGGGTATGCACTACTGGATTATCCTCCTCTACTTTGTTGTCTACGTTATCGATTATATTTTGCCCTTCGCTTGCCTCTAATTCACCACCACCACTTCGTGGCTCAAGTCTCGCCCCAGCAGATTTAATTATCGTTTTTATATACAACGCCCGAAGAATCCTCGCTAGCCGCAAAGTACAGTGAGTTATTAAAGGTAATAAAACTATCAGGAAACGATCCACTTGCATTCGGATTAATGTCTTACACTATTTCTGCACTGGCTTTTGTTTTGTTAGTTTTTAACAATGTTCATTTCGATATTAAATTATTTAATAAATCAGACTTACCTTATTATTTTATATAGATCACCTTTTTCCCATTGCTTCGAAACTGAATATCACCTTCATCGCAGGTACAGACTGTTTCTATTTCAAGCAAGGAGAGCCGGTTAAGCACTGACTGGTGCGGATGACCATAGGAGTTATCGGCCCCGGCCGATATGACCGCCACGTCTGGTGAAACAGCCGAGAGAAAAACTTCAGACGAAGATGTGTCGGAGCCATGATGCCCAATCTTGAGCACGTCAGAATCGAGTAGCTGCCCATCGATTCCGGCCAGGTATTTTTCTATACTCGTACCAGTATCGCCAGTCAGCATAAAGCTGGTCTCGCCGTAAATTAGCTTAAAAACAGTCGAGCTATCATTCAGATCACTCGGTTGATGCTCGACTAATGGAAACAAAGTTAGAAGGTAGACGCCTTCATCGAGATGCATGACATCACCTCGAGAAAGCTGCTGCACCTCAGCCAGATCAACTTGCGCTTCTGTTGCTGCCGCCTGCTGAAAGGCTCTGAAATCAGCCGTGTCATTTGGCAGTGACGGTACCCCAACTCTACCAACACGGTAATCAGCTAGGACATCCACCAACCCACCAATGTGATCACTATCAGCATGAGTGCCGATCACAACATCCAGCGACCGATCATAGAACGGAAGCTGGCGAGACAGTGGTCGACCAACACTTCGTGGCTTTCCTCCATCTATTAACACCTGCGTGCCTGACGGTGTCTCGATCAGGGTCGCATCACCTTGACCAACATCCAGGAACGTGACTACTAGATCCTGGTTCGTGGACTGGATGGCGACGAACGCAAGAGACACTGCTGTCACCAAAAACAAAGCGAGAATCGTGAGTCCAGCAAGACCAGAAATAACTCGTGGTTTCATTGCCGATAGTATATCATTTTGCTCTAGAGCCAATAAAAAACACCCGGCCGAAGCCGAGTGTTTTTTCTACCACAATCAATTAACGAACCTTGTCATACAATGCAAATCGTACACGGTTTGTCTCTGGATCCTTGATTACCTGTACGGCCTGCTGATTTTTGGCCCAGGCTGGTGTTCGAGTCACTGCCTCAGGAGAATAAAAGTGACGTGTAGTCAGTGCTAGTGGGCGTTCTGAATCATCAGCAAAGTAAACCTCCTTTGCTAGCTTCAGTGCTCCCTGCCATGACTGACCTTCGCTGGCGTACCAGCGTGAGATGTTGTGCTCGTACCGATTATCATACGGGTGCAAGCCAGAGAACTGTGCAGAGTGCTTAGCAACATCCTCGTATGTACGACCGGTATACCCGGTATCAACACGGTTACGAACCACCCATCCGATCAGTTCCTGTTCACTTGCTCGCTTGGTTTCAGAGTACATAATTCGAGCCAGCCAGAGAATCTCTCGATGGTCGAACTGTGTCATTACCGGAGTGTTGCCATCTGACATTCGAGCTCGGCTCTGTGCAAGTTCATGCACTTCACGTGGACTCTTACCATTTGCAAGCTCGACCTCTTCCGACATCTCCGGGTTAAGCTGAGTAGCTATTCGTTGCAGGGTCTCCTCTATAGAAGATTCTTCAGCAGTCATGGCACGCTCTGGTACCGATGATGCTAATGCTGTATTAAAGAGCATCGACTGAATCGATAGGCCGGTTGCTTCCTTGTCAGCTGATGCAGTGGTATTTGTAGTATTTTTTGTAGTATAAAGAACGTTTTCTGCTGAACTTGGTAGGCTAGCTGTAGCTCCGATAAACAGGGCTGTGAAGGCTAGTCCTAGCGTTAGAGTCTGTACGGTATCTGAGTTTGATATCATATAGAAGACTTAATAACAATGTCATGCAGAGAAACAGTCATTTCAAGAAAAAACACCCTGTATCTAGGGCATTGCCGCCTACTATAGCAGACAAACAAGGGTTGTCAAGTTAATCCAACATTTTATTTACTTTGTCAAATTTTATATTCTCGTTATGTATTTTTACCCAACTCGTAAGAATGGCCTGTTTGAGCGATCCAGAAGACAATAATCAATAAAATATACGTCATTAATACCGCTCCCAATGATATTTTTCCGGTAGATGCAGTACTGAATGAAAAGGCCGTCAACCAATCAACGATGCTGAAAATATACGTTGATACGCCGTGTGCTGTCGCGGCAAATGGCAGTACAAATGTTTGTGAGAATAACCCCACCACTGCCGTTATCGCTCCGGTAGCCATTAGTACCGGAATCACCGGCAGAACAAGCAGATTAGCCAGTAGAGAGACGACAGAGAACATTCCGGTGTAGTAGATGAGTAGTGGAGATACAGCGATCTGAGCCGTGATGGTGGCTGTTGCCATCTCTCGGATACCAAACCGCTTCGGAACCTTGCGAAGCCATCCGTACACAACATCACCGAATGTAACCAGTCCGGCCGTAGCCAGTACTGAGAGCTGAAATGAGGGGTCAAACAGAAGAATATGTGGATTCACCAGCACCATCGCAATCACCGCTATTATCAACCCACGTGTTGCAGCGTACTGACGTGAGAATATCCGTGCCACTAGTGCGAGAATAGCCATAATACTGGCGCGAACAATAGTTGGCGTTAATCCAACCAGAAGCGCAAAAAATATCACCCCTACCCCTGACAGTAAGGTAGACATACCGAGCGATAATCCAAGAAATGCTAGCACAGCACCAAGTGCAACCGTGATGACGGTCACATGGTATCCAGACAGAACCACCACATGAACAATTCCAGATTCACGAAATGATTCCTGAATACGATCACCAAGCGCATCCGCTGAACCTAAAAGCACACCACCGGTAAGAGCCGCCTGTGGATCTGGAATATGACGATTAATTGCTGCCAGAAGATCCTGACGTAAACTTGTCATCCACCCAAGCACGGGATTGCCAGCCCCCTTTTCCTGTACCGTTATTTCAGGGTAGGAGAACTCATAGAAAACATCCTCTCGTGCTAGATATCGCGGATAATTAAAAAGCCTACCGGTATCCGTCTGAAAGGCTTCTGGTTTTGTGAGTTGACCTTCCAAACGAATCGTATCTCCGTACTGAATCTTGGGAAAAAATTCACTATAAACTACCGCTCTAGACTCACCCGTTATTTCCCTACCAGTATTAGGCTTTGTAACTACCGAAAGCGTAACTGTGAAGTTCTGGCCGGTATCTCTTTGCTCTGGCATATCTGCCACCACCCCGTACGCCACAACCTCGGTATCCTTAAAATCATCAAAAACAACCTCATCAGGACCGCCGATATCAGCACCGGATCGAAGTGATCCCGTAGCCAATCCAAGCAGCAGAATCAACACAATAATAACCACGGAAGATTGCTGTGGCGATAACCACAGCAGTAAAAGTAAACCAGCTGATATCAGTAGTGCAAGTGCAGCAATTTGTGTTGCTGGTAGGCCAATAAACGGCAACGCGACACCGGCAAGAAGGCCGGTAGTCGCGCTGTATAGATAATATCCGTTCATTGTTATGACTCTACATCCTCCAGATCAACACCCCAGTCATTCAGCAACTCATCTCGCTCACTAACAGTTCGAACCTTTCTGTACTTGGCCGAGTGGCCAGTTACTCGTCGCTTGCACTCATCCCAGGTGTCATGCTGGTGAGCCACATCACCAATCAGACTGAAATAAAGCGGGCTCTTCTCTAGGTAGGCCGGCTTTGGATCAAGTGATACCGCGTACGTCTGTCGCTCTCCGCTGTACAGTTCCGGCGGTGTGTCATCAGCAAATGCAGTAGCAATATCATCAGCCCGCTCATTGCCCGGAATACTGGCATGTCCTTTCACTTTGTGAAATGTAATATCAAAATCAACCTCCTCGCGTACTTGTGAAAATTCCTGCCAGAGCTCCTGGTTCTTGACCGGATCACCTGTCTTGGTCTTCCATCCACGCTTCTGCCAGCCGAATATCCAGCTTTCAGCACCAGATATTGTGTACTTTGAATCACTGTATATGTGGACTCTATCTATAGCCTGATCCTGATCATCAATCCAGCTAATCGCCTCTACTACTGCAGACAATTCAGCCTGATTGTTGGTACCAAGCTCAATTCGAGCCCCGAGCTCTTGTACTGTATCCGGAAGTGCAACAACAGCACCCCATCCGGACTCGCCGGGATTTCCACGTGATGCTCCGTCTGTAAACACAAAAGCTTCTGACATACGTTTATTATTACATGCACTCCTTATAAATAACTACAGAATTGTGATTTCCTCCATACGAAAGCGTAGCTGGCGTCGAAATCCAAAGGTTGTCTTTTCTATTGCACCGGTCACAGCCACTGACTGACCTGACTTCACCTCCTTCATCTGCTTATCTGCAAAGAAGCAGATTGTCTCATGCTCGGAATCTCCATCAGTTAGCGTTAAGGAAACATGTTCATTACCAGCCCCAAAAATACGCTTACCATCGACATTCACATCAGTTAGACGAAACATCGGCGCCTCATTACCAACCCCAAAAGGGCCAATTTTCTCCAGTGACTGGTAAAGATTCCAAGAAATATCACTGAGCTGTAGATTGACCGGATCATCGCCGTCTCCGTATCCGTCAATCTCGTGATCCGAGGCTACTGAAGATAACGCAGCCGCAAGATCATCCGGATCAACATCACCGATCTCGAAGCCACCAGCCATCTCATGACCGCCGTACGCGTTCAAATAGGAGTCATCAAGTGCCTGCAGCATTCCAACCACATTATGCCGACCTGCCCGGGCTGAGCCTTTGCGTCGGCCGTTCATCTTGCCCCACAGAAACACCGGGCGATCATACGCATCACTGAGACCATGAGCAACCGGGCCAAGCAGTGCCGGCTTCCACTCATCAGAACCAATCGTAATCGCTGCTTCGTCGCTAATACCATCAGTAATTTTAGCAACATCCAGCTTCAGCTTGGCAGTACGTCGCTTACGCTCACGATAGAGGCGATTGAGTTCCTTGGCCAGCTCTTTTCCTTCCTGATGATTACGCGTCGTCAGAAGATTAAAGGCAGCGTACGGCTGATCCAGTCGACTGGCTGCATTAATATGACTACCGATCGTAAAACCAATATCAACCTCGGTCAGCTCTCGACCCTGAATACGGCCCTTTTGATACAGCTCCCTGAGACCCGGCCGGGTCGTCTGGCGCAGAATCTTCAGACCAAAGTGAGCCAGGACACGATTCTCACCGACAAGTGGCACCATATCGCTGATAGTGGCAATTGCCGCCATACCAAGCTGGCCTTTCGTGAAGTTTTTTGGTAAATCAAACCGATCATCAGCCTCAAATGCCTGTAGACACTTGAAAACCACACCAGCACCACAAAGCTTTTTGAATGGATAGATCTCTTCCTCAAGTGCTGGGTTAATAATGATGTCAGCCGGCGGATTAGTTTCAGCTGCTACATGGTGATCAAGAATTACAACATCCATACCTGCCGCTTTGGCTGCTTCAATTGCTTCATGTGAGCGAATCCCACAATCGACGGTGATAATTAAATCAGTATCATCAGCTGCAAACCCTTTGACCTGCTCAGGCTTGAGACCAAAACCTTCAATATCACGCTTGGGAATATAAATTTCAAAATTCTCAAATTCAATCTCACCAAAAAAATCATGCCACATCACGGCGGCCGGAATCCCGTCAGTATCAAAATCACTAAATACAACAATTCGCTCTTCATTCTCGACCGCCTGATGAATACGATTCACAAAATCCTGCATCTGCCGAAACAGATACGGATCATGTAGCACCTCGTCATACTGAGGAGATAAGTATGCATCCAGGTCGTCAATATTACGATTATCAAGAACCGTCCGAGCCAACGGATGCAGCTCATCACGAATTTTTTCGGCGGTGGTTCGGCTACTCATGCCTGTACATACTAGCACGCGGAAGACTTGCTCTCGAGATGATACACTAGGCGCATATGACAACCATTTTTGAAAAAATTATTGCCGGAGATATTCCATCCAATAAGGTGTACGAGGATGATGAAACCTTTGCCTTTCTGGATGCTGACCCAGTCAATCCCGGTCACACGCTGGTAATTCCCAAGGAGCCATACAAAAATATTTATGAAATCCCCAATGATTCTTTTGCGGCTGTGATGAATACCGTCCGTAAGCTAGCCCCAGTAATAAAAGAGGCAGTCGGGGCCGACGGAATCAACATTGGGCAGAACAATGATTCTGCTGCTGGCCAGGAGGTATTTCATTTTCATGTTCATATAATGCCGCGATTCGAAGGTGATGGGTATACTCACTGGCAAGGTGCAGAAAATTACCACAAAGGAAAGAGTGGAGAAAAAATTGCCAAAAATATTTCAGGGAGTTTATAAAAGTTTGTTATATAACGCGTTGTATAATCCGTTATATTTACTTAATCTATATATAGATCGTATCCACCTGCTTCTACTTTAACTTTTGAGTCATTACTAAAGTTAAAATCTTCTCCATCTACTATTATTCTTATCCATTCACCTGTTTAAAATTTAATTAGCCTCGACATATATTAATGTGCTCCATTGTTACTTAAAGAAACTAAATTTCTAATGCGCTGATACCTGGAAGTGTCTCATCGGCAAGAAACTGAATCATTGCTCCGCCAGCTGTTGACACAAATGAAAAGTCATCCGGGGACAGATCGTCCAAAATAACTGCAGCCGTATCACCACCACCAAGGATAGTTTTTCCTTCAATTTTTGCCAGCGCTGCCGCTAATCTAGTTGTACCGTCAGAAAAACCTTTTTCGTACCAGCCGAGCGGGCCATTCCAGACAGTTATAGTTGATTTCTCGACTGCATCAATGATTGCATCTACTGTATCGGTGCCAAGATCCACGATGATATCCTCTTTAGAAATATCAGATACAGATTTCTGCATCGACTCTCCAGTTGCTGTCTGGCAGACGACATCGGTTGGCAGGTGCAGTGCAACGCTTTCAATGCCAGTTGATAAATCATGGCTCTCTTCGGGAACTCTTGAATCACCGACAGATACACCATCCGCAGCCAAATACGCATTGGCCAGTGCACCACCCACAAATACATGGTCAGCAATTCCGGAAAATTTCTCTACCAACGGTAGTTTTGTAGAGAACTTTGCACCGCCAAGTATAAACGTGAATGGATGTTCGGGATGTAATACCGCTGAAAGCTCCTCAACCTCACGCATAAACTGCAACCCAGCGTAACTTGGTAACAGTTCTGGTAATCCCACAATAGAAGCGTGGGCACGGTGTGCAGCCGGGAAGGCATCATTTACGTACACGTTCGCGTAACTACTAAGCATCTTTGCAAATGCTGGGTCATTCGCCTTTTCGCCGTCATGCTGACGCAGATTTTCCAGTAGAACCACATCACCATTCTGCATTGCATCTACCGCTTCCTGAGCCGATCCATCTGCGTAATCCGTAATAAATGTCAGGTCGAAGTGCTTCTTCAGGTATGAAAAAACCGGCTGAAATGTGTTTTTCTCATTTCCAGACATATGCCCGGCCAGAATGATCCGTGCATTCTGCTCCTGCAGCCACTGAATGGTTGGCAGGAGCTGCTTTAGGCGATAATCATCCGTAATCTCTCTATTCTCAACCGGAACATTTAGAGCACCACGAAGGAAAACTCGCTTTCCGGTCAAATCTGATCGATCAGTAATTGATTGTATAGAAAAACTAGGTTTCATCTTTTTTAGAATCTTCATTAAGGTCATTAATAATGCGAAGAATGTCACAGAAGTGATCTGCATCGAGCGATGCACCACCAATCAGAAAGCCATCTATGTTTGTTCCATCATATAGCTCCTGAGCATTGTCGCGCTTGACCGAACCGCCGTACAGAATACTTGTTTTCTGCGCCAGCGCGGCGGAAAAGTGACTCTGCAGAACCTTTCGAATAAACAGACTGGCCTGGTGAAGGTCGTGTGGCGTTACTGCCTTACCAGATCCACCCCCTATCGCCCACAATGGCTCATACGCGATAGTGATTTTGTTATGAAAACGACTCGGAATATTCTTAAATATATCAAGAATCTGCGACCGCAAAAATGCAAGGTACTTACCATCTTCATCACGTTCAGACTCACCAATGCAGTAAATAACACCAAGATCAGCATTGAGTGCATTCATTGTTTTGGCCTTAATAATGGCGGTATTTTCTCCCATTGCTCGACGCTCAGAGTGTCCAATGATACTGACACCTGCTCCAGTATCAGCAATCATCTCGGCCGACACTTCACCGGTCTGCGACCCAACACCAGAGAAACGCGAGACATCCTGGCTACCCAAAACTATCTTTGTACCACCGTAACTATCGCTTAGAGCACCGAGAAATAATGAAGGTGGGCAGATGACTGTTGTGACATGCTTCAGGTAGGAAGCAGTACGCTTAACGCCAGAGAAAAGCTTCTGTGCCTCTTGAAGATTGTCCGGATGCATCTTCCAGTTAGCCGCAACAATTGGAGATGTGAAATTATTTTCACTCATTAGGGGTATTGTACCATCTACCCACTTCATAAAAACAATACTTTCTCTGTGAATACCGTAGACATACGCAGCCGACTCTTTATTATTGCAACAGCACCGGGAGCGTGATATAGTTTGTGTAATGATGTCCGCAGCCGGATCCGGCCGGGCAAATTTTTATACCTGGATAGGTATCTTTATTTGCTCAGGCAGAAAAGATTGTCATTGCTGCGTACAACTAATTACAATTTAATACTTTCAATATGTTTGATCTAAAAGTTATTAACTCAGTTCTTAATCAGCTTGAAAAAGACCGCGGTATTCCGCGAGAAAAGGCGCTGGACGCAATCGAGCAGGCGCTTTCGAGTGCATACAAGAAAGAGTATGGAAAGCATGGACAGATTATCCGTGCTGATTTTAATCAGGAGTCCGGAACCGTTAGCTTCCAGCAGGTAAAGGAGGTGGTTGACGACTCTACCGTGCAGCTTCCAGATGAGGATGGGGGCTTTGACACCGACAGTGATCTTGATCGTTTTGATTCAGAGCGACATATCCTAATTGATGATGCACAGAAGATTAAAGGAAGCGCCGAACTTGGCGATGAAATTGCCTTTCCACTTGAAGACAAGGATGACTACGGCCGTATCTCAACCCAGACCGCCAAGCAGGTAATCATCCAGAAGATCCGCGAAGCCGAGAAGGTTTCTGTCTACGACGAATTTGCAGAAAAGAAGGGCCAGATTGTTAACGGTACAGTGCAGCGATTCGAGCGTGGCAACCTGTACATCGACCTTGGTCGTGCTACTGGACTGATGCCGTATAAAGAGCAGATTCCCGGAGAAAGATTCCGCCAGGGTGAGCGCATCCGTGCACTTCTACTTGATGTTGATGAGTCATCTCGAGGAATCTTCCTGAAGCTTTCCCGCTCAAGCGCAAACTTCCTTCGCCGACTATTTGAAATGGAGGCACCAGAAGTTGCTAGCGGCGTTGTTGAACTAAAACGAATTGCTCGCGAGGCTGGAAGCCGGTCAAAGATTGCTGTTCACTCTGACGATGAGTACATCGACCCGGTTGGTGCTTGTGTTGGACAGCGTGGAGTTCGGGTCACAACCGTCATGAGTGCTCTCGGCAACGAGAAGATTGATATTATTGAGTGGTCTGGAAATGATGAGATATTTGTCGAAAAGGCCTTGTCACCAGCTGAGGTGATGCGAGTTGAGTTGGATGAAGACACCAAGGAAGCTCACGCATACGTTATGCCTGACCAGCAATCACTCGCAATTGGTAAGGGTGGACAGAATGCCCGCCTTGCCGCCAAGCTGACCGGATGGACGATTGATATTCGCTCTCTGGAAGGAGATGATGAGGAGAGTGAAATTACCGTTGACCCAGACGGAAGCGTAGACGCGGATGAAGAAGCCGCTCCAGACACAGAGGAGCAGATCGAAGCTTCTAAAACTAAGGATGAAGCAAGCAACAGAGAAGAAGCACCGAAAGATACTGACTCAGACACTGAGGAAGATACTTCAGAAGATACTGCAGTTGAAGCTGATGAAGAGACCGAATCAGACAAAGAAGCTGTTGAAGAGATTGAGGGTGAAGCCACTGAAGAAGAAGATGATGAAGAAGCCAAGGAGAAGGAGGAGTAGATTATCCATACTAATTTCTAGCTAGAGGTTAAAAACCAAAAGCTAACTGCCTACTTATGAACTACTGGCATGACCTTGAACCAGGAACAGCCGATGAGATGACTACCATCGTCGAAATTCCCAAGGGTTCAAAAAACAAGTACGAAATTGACAAGGAAACCGGGCTGATCGCACTTGATCGTGCGATGTATACCGCTCAGGATTACCCGTTTGATTATGGGTATATCCCACAAACACTATGGGATGATGATGATGCAGTTGACGTAATCATCCTGACAAGTAATCCACTGAATTCAGGCATCCTTGTCCGAACTCGTCCGGTCGGTATTATGAACATGATTGATGATGGTGATGCAGATGATAAGATCATTGCCGTACCGACAACCGATCCGCGCTTTGACGAAATCCTGGATCTTGATGACGTTAATTCGCACACACTCAAAGAGATGGAGCACTTCTACTCAACCTATAAAAACCTACAGGACAAAGAGGTTGAGGTGACCGGCTTCAAAGGTAAAGAAGCTGCTGTTGACGCCTTTGAGCGCGGAAAGAAACTTTACAACGAAGCCTATAAAAAATAATCATGACTACCAAGAACGAAAAAGCACCTTTGACGGGTGAAATCGTGAAGGAAGAGGAGGATGAGGAGACACCGGGAAGCCAGGAACTCTCGATACGACGTTATCTGTTCCCCGCTCTCCTTGATGAAAAGAGAGACAGTCGCTGGTCTACAGCACACATCACAGCGTTGGCGCTGACCATTTTGGTGCTGGCTGGGATTCTGGCACTGTACATCTATGGAGGCAGCCTGGCGTAAAAACTTTAGTACTATTCACTTAATTTAAATTTACGTATGACAGAGGACACAAACACTGATTACAACGCAGATATTACAAAGGAATCAGGAGAAGCGAAAATTACGGCCGAAATCTCATGGGACACGTTTGAAAATTATCGTTCGCAGGCAATTGAGAGCCTACAGGACAGTGTTTCTATTGACGGATTCCGTGACAAGAAAATTCCTGAAAAAGTTCTAGAAGAGCATGTGGGCGAGATGGGAGTCATCTCTGAAATGGCACAGTTTGCTATCTCGGACGTGTACCCAAAAATCGTTGCAGAGAACAAGCTGCAGACAATCGGACGACCAGATGTAAAAATTACAAAAATCTCAAAAGGTAATCCACTTGAGTTCGAAGCCACTGCCACAATGATGCCGAGTGTTGAGCTTCCGGACAACTACCTAGAAATAGCCGCCGAAGCAAACGAAGGAGATGATGCTGAAGCTGATTCACCAGTTACTGATGCTGATGTAGATGAAGCTCTTGAAAACATTCGACAGCAGTGGGCACAGAGCCAAGCGCAACAGAAGGCGCAGGAATCTGAAGAAGAGGTTGATATTGAAAATCTAGAAATTAGTGAGGAAGATCTTCCCGAGATAGATGATGAGTTTGTCCAGAAGATTTCAAGTAACGAAACAGTTGATGAATTCAAGGGTGCATTAAAGGAAAATCTGCAGGACCAGAAAAGCCGCAAGGCTGATGAAGCGAAGCGTGGAAAGATCATCCAAGCCGTTGTAGATTCTGCTGAGGTAGAAATTCCGAAACTGATTGTTGAAGGCGAGCTAGACAAGATGATGGCACAGTTTGAAAGTGATGTAGCACGTGCCGGAATGGAGATGGACGACTACTTCAAGCAGGCTGACACAACCAAAGAAGATATGCGAGACAAATGGAGTCCTGATGCCAAGCGTCGTGCTAAAACACAGCTAGTACTGAACAAGATTGCGGCCGATGAAAACATTCAGGCCGATGATGACGAAGTAGATAAAGAGGTGAAGCAAATTAAGGAGCAGTACCAGGAAGTACCTGAAGCCCGAGCTCGAACCTTTGTACGCTCACGAATGATCAATGAGAATACGATTGAATGGCTGGAAAAACAGGCCAAAGTCAAGAAGCAGGAGTAAAGAATCAAGAATTTAGAATCAGCGTCTGAAATGCTAAGATGAGTGTGAAATAAAAAAATTAACCATTAAAAGAAAAGTTGTAGGTGTGAGGGAATTTCGAGAAGACAGCGTGGCTTTCTCGTGAGGTGTATTAAAAAATACTGTGAACGAAAGACACCAGGTGTCGACAAAGAAATTACCCACAGATACAACTTTGACATTACATAACTATGAGTACATTAATTCCCACAGTAATTGAAAAGTCACAGCGAGGAGAACGCGCATACGACATCTACTCACGCCTTCTGAAGGAGCGGATTGTCTTTCTTGGTGGTCCGATTCACGATCAGGTTGCCAACACTGTCATTGCTCAGCTTCTCTACCTAGAGAGCGAAGCGCCCGACAAAGACATCTCGCTCTACATCAACTCTCCTGGTGGATCTGTCACCGCCACCCTAGCCATGTTAGATACTATGAACTACGTCCAGTGTGACGTGCAGACCATCTGCGTCGGTATCGCTGCCTCTGGAGGCGCAGTTCTTCTCTCTGCTGGAGAGAAAGGTAAGCGCTTCTGCCTAGAGAACTCCGAGGTGATGATCCACCAGCCCCACGGTGGTGCCCAAGGGCAAGCCACAGACATTGAAATTACCGCCAAGCATATTCTCAAGATTCGCGAGCGCTTGAATGAAATCCTGGCCGAGAATACCGGCCAGTCGGTAGAAAAGATTCATGATGACGTCGACCGTGACTTCTTCATGACAGCCGCAGAGGCCAAGGAGTACGGGCTTGTAGATGAGATTATGGAACCGAAGAAAAAGAAGAAGAAAGAGTAGAAAGTTAAAAGTCCGAAGTGGAAAGTAAAACACCCGAGCAGGGTGTTTTTTAATACCTATATACTACTTAGCTTAGACACCATGAAAGGAAAAACCTGAAGTTAAAACTTCAGGTTTTTTATATTACTATCTACTTAACTTTGACCTTAATACTGGCCGCAGAAAGGCTGTTGTTAAAGAAGATGGCTCTCACTTCACCGGCTTCTTCATCTACCCCTAAAGTCAGATTAAGATACGTGGCTGACATCAACTTATCATCATCACGCTTTATTTCGGCAGTCTCTACATCTATACCCTGAATACCATCTGGCTCATTCAGCCTCTCATCGAAGCAGGTCTTCAGCTTTTTAATAAGCCAGTTGTCAGATACTTCCTCGTCATCAATATTTATACGCTCTATGGGTTCCTTACATATCATGACTAATCCCGTCTTTTGTTAATGTTCTATCTAGACTTTAGAGTAAGACAAATGGATGTTAACTTCAAACCTTCCGGTTAAAATGTTAATCCTGGTGTCATTTGTAAAACTGTCGTATTATGAAAATAAGACTGATTTTCTGAACGCCCACGTTGACAGCAAAGCCGCGTGAACAATTTCGACCTACTTACTTACCCAAAAATGAATATTTCAATACTACTAGCCACCGTCGCTGCCGGCCTTGTCGGCATTGGAGTTGGGTATGCACTCCGACGACTAGTGCTACTTATACAAAAATCAACTCTTGAATTAGAGATAAAAGAGAAACGAATTGCTGCCAAGGAGGCCGCAGTGGAGATAAAACAGGCCGCAGAAAAGAAGGCTGAGAAAATAAAACAAGCAGCTACGGAGGAAGCAGAAAAGCAGAAGGAGGAATTATCAAACAAGGAAGAAGAGCTGCGAAACCGCCAAGAGAACATCCAGGAAGAGCGCCAGGAAATAAAAAAGCAGGAGAAAAAACTAGAAGAAAAAAGCAAAAGTCTTGAAGATGCCGAATCAGAGATAACTCAGACAATATCTAAACTGGAAAAGAAGCTCTCCGACACTGCGGAAATGAGCCCCGAAGAGGCCAAGCAGACACTTCTAGACCAGATCGAAAAGCAGCACAACAATGAGTTACAGGCTCGTAAAAAGAAACTAGAAATAAATGCTAAGGATCATATTGAACAACGTGGCAAAGAAATGCTTACAAGCGTTCTGCAACGACTTAGTCGTGACGTTGATGCGGATATACTCTCAACAAAGTTTGAGCTTACAGATGACGATCTTAAGGGTAAAATTATCGGCAAAGACGGTCGGAACATTCGTGCCTTTCAGCAGGCCACAGGTGTTGAGATAGTGATTGATGATACGCCGGGAATAATCACGATTTCTTCGTATGATCCGATTCGAAGAGCTGTTGCAAAGTTTGCGTTAGACACACTACTTGAAGATGGTCGCGTGCAGCCAGCCAGAATCGAACGGTTTGTTGATGAGGCCAAGGCAAAGGTAAACAAGATTATCCGCAGCAAAGGTTCAGCGGCCGCAAATGAAGTTAATCTTCTGTCATTGGATGATCGCATAATCGTAATGCTTGGGCGGCTTCATTTTCGAACCAGTTACGGACAGAATGTGCTGGAACACAGTATCGAAGCAGCCCATATTGCAGAAATGCTCGCCCATGAACTGGATCTGGATACAGAAATTGCCAAGACCGGCGCCCTGCTTCATGACATCGGTAAGGCTGCCGATCATGAACTATCAGGATCTCATGTTGATATAGGAATTCATATTCTCACAAAGTTTGGTTCCTCGCAGGATGTCATAAATGCGATGAAGTCACATCATGACGACTATCCGCACGAATCACTTGAATCAATCATAGTACAGGTAGCTGACGGTGTCTCAGGAGCTCGTCCAGGTGCCAGAAAACAATCACTTGAGTCATACATTAGTCGACTGAAAGAGCTTGAAAATATTGCGCAAAGTATGGATGGCGTTGTCAATTCATATGCGATTGAGGCTGGGAGAGAGATCCGGGTCTTTGTTAATGCGGAAGAAATAGGTGACTCACAAGCCGACAATATTGCTCGTGAAATTGCAATGCAGATCGAAAACAGAGTCAGCTATCCAGGAGAGGTAAAGGTGCATGTTATCCGAGAAACACGGCTGACTCACTACGCGAGATAAGGCTTATATTAGAGCGTTTTAGAATTATTTTCATAAGTATCCAAGAATGTATTTGATGTTATGGCCTCTCGGTATTTATTACTTTCACCTTACATGAAACGTATTCAAATCCAGTAACGCAACCCGTAACTTTTGATTAGTAATTTAAATTCTGATGCATATATTATCTGCGATTAAGAATATGGCGCCAGAGGATTTCCTGATTTTACCGCCAAGCTTATTGCGAAAATTTAATTTATTCGATACTATCGATTCAGAGGTTTGCTATGAGAAACCTTTTTATTAGCGCTAATTTATATAAATTATGGCTAAAATCAATAAGTCAGATCTAGTTGAAATGATCTATGATGAAATTGAGGACTGTACCAAGGCAGATGCAAAGCGAGTAATGGAGTCAATTGTTGACACTATCACTGACACGCTTTCAAACGCTGAGGAAGTATCAATTGCTGGTCTTGGAATTTTCAAGTCACGCATTCGACAGGCTCGAACAGCTCGAAACCCACAAACAGGTGAAGAGATCGAGGTACCAAAGATGCGTGTACCAAAGTTTCGTCCAGCTAAGGCGCTGAAGGAGGCAGTGAAGGACAAGCGCCTTGATCTAGAGGAGTAGAACCTACTTCCCTATCCCACTTATACAAACGCCCGGCTTGCCCGGGCTTTTGTATTTCTTTTTAAAAAAAGTCCGAAGGGGTTTATCCTTCGGACGTAATACTTGTGAATATTGATGTGCACACTAATCTTTACGTGCATCATTTTTCAATACTGAACTTGCTCTAATCGACCGGCCGCCGGGCAATCCACGAGCAAAGTCTGTATGCAAAGCAGTAGACGCAACAATATTAGCAGCTAAATTCAAGGGGTTATCGTGACCCTTCCTGTGAATAGCTTGCTTGTTACTAGGTTTATGCTGCTTCATCTCTTTTATTTTTGCCATGCATGTTGGCTTTAAATATGTTAGAAAGTTCTAGTTCGTCAACACAATACATTGGTACTAAATTGCTGTCAACACCATCAAGAGGTATGTCTTTTTCTGAAAATCTATCATTCTTGAAGCGTATCATCGTACGGCTAACAAAATCAACTGGAATCGCCTGTAATAAATCAGGTGTATTAAATGTATCAGATATTAATAAAACAAGGTTTTCAACAGTACTCTTATTAACGCCATGATCATCTATAATTTCCTGAATTAATTCTTCTCGTGACTCAGATGTAAAATCTTGCTGTGCAAAGTAAATTAACTTCTCAAAATCATCTGTGAATAACTGACGCTCATTAGCTGTAAAATCTTCCAGGATATCAATATCATTGAATGATTTACTTTTTTCATTGAGACTGAAGTTCTTATCAAGCAGAATCTCAACCATTGACTGCGTAGATACTTCCACGTCGGATAGGTTTTCAGCAACATTGCCGATAAGTGCAAGAATGTCCTCTCTATTGTTTTGAAAAACTTTTTCTGGACTTGTTTCGTTACTTAACCTCCGCGCAAGAGACTCGTGCTGATTCTTGATATATGATTGACTCTTGTCACCATCCAGAGTCCCTGCCTGGACCAGCTTGAATGTATAACGCGGTTCATCTGCATCAGTGTTCATGCCAGCAATAATATAGTCTGTGGCATCATTTGCATCCAGAAGATCGCAAAAGATTACCTCCTTATTGGATAAATCATCCTCGGCTCTCAAATCAAGTTCCACTGAACGAGTTACAGTGGTCATCCCATTCCACTCTTTGTTACCAAAGTATTCTTCCGCCAAATCTTCGTTCTGTTTTGCGATAAAGTCCTTGAAGTCTCTTCTGGAAAGACTCATCGGCCCGCCCTCTTGACTCAATAGCTCCTGTGCAACTATGTTTTGCAACCCTGCCTGCAAAATTCTTTTTTCGTTTTCAAACTTTGGCGATGCTCCTTTTTTTAACTCCTCAATTCGAACAATTTTCTTAGCAATTTCTACCTTTACTTCCTTTCGCACACCTTCATGCATAGGAATCTCTGATAGCTGCACGGTTTCTAGAGAAACAGCCTCAAATTCACCTTGTTCTCGCTTTTGTAAATTCGGTTTAAATTTAGACTCAAACATATTTAGATTTTAGCACAGAACATATCATCACCTTTTGCAGTAGTTTTTGTGTACGTATCTACACAAGAAGCAGAAAACCACCCGAGACTGAGTGGTTTTGAGACTTGGTGCGGGATGGGAGAATCGGGGTCAGCTCTCATCAGTATTTCTCTTCGCTGAGCTCTGGAAATATTGTGAGGCTCCTCCCCGGACTCGTGCGTTGTACTCACTACGTTGCGTGCAACATAACTCCGTCTTTCGATCTCCCGCAAACATGCATAAATGCATGTTTTATCTCCCCTCTCATTCACTACGTTCATTTCGGTGCGGGATGGGAGAATCGAACTCCCGTATCGAGCTTGGAAGGCTCGCGTTTTACCACTAAACTAATCCCGCTAAATTCTACCCGAGTGTCATTCTACCAAATATAGCCCCACATAACAAAACAGCTGACCAAATGGTCAGCTGTTTGTGTTCGAGAGTAACTAAATCTACTCTTCCTCCTCTTCTTCCTCTTCTTCTTCGTTGTCGTTGTTGTCTCCCGTATCGTTGTTTCCTTTATCTTCAGACATAATATATTTCTATTATTCGAACAATAAAACCCGGTTACCGACATGCAACCAGGTACATCACATATATTACAAAATATGAGCGATTTGTCAATAGGTTGTCACGCTTTTGGGTACTTGTCAAATATTTATCAGCCACTAACATTGTAGCTAATATTAAGAACCAAAGCCTTATACCGACCACATCAAATGCATACAATCTAGGATAATACGACTCTTTTCAGATGAAAGACTGGGGTCACAAAATAATTCTTATTTTACAGACATGGAATCACCGTACTACCTCTTAAAATTCCATAAATGCATCAGAGCTTTTGAATATTTGATTCAATAGAGCAAGGACAAACACTCAGCAATTAAATCATTTACTTAGTCGGGGCACCCGGACTCGAACCGGGAATCGCTCCGTCCCAAACGGAGTATGTTAGCCAATTACACTATGCCCCGACTAAAAAAACGAAAGGTCTAGCTATCTCTATAACGTGGAAAGAATACCATATTTATACAGAAAACTAAATAATGATATTCTCCAGCCACTTGATTCGTGCTCGCTCTCTGGATGCATCAACATATACACAAATGAGATCAAAGCGCCAGGATGGTTGAGACGTACATTCATGGATGAGGTATGTCTCTGTTATACGTCTGAGACGTCTACATTTCTGTTTACCGACGTTTTCCTCTGGTCTGTGGGTATCTTTACCCTCGACCGGGATATCCTCAGGAATTCGACAGTTAACGCTTTTCACCTCAACAAAGAGAAGATTATTTTTATAAGCGATTATATCAATTTCACCGTACGATCGTCGGTAATTCGTATCGATAACACGATACCCCTTCCCTTCCAAAAAATCAGCTGCGATCTGCTCTCCAAGATTACCAATTTTGGTAGTGCTTTTAGACATACTGATATAGTAACAAAATCGAACAGCCTGTCTTTTGTCCACATATTAACGACGTTATTAACAATTATGTATATGTGTGGCGATTAGATTATTTACAGCTAATATTAGGTGTATTAATGCGTGCTAGACGCTACAAATAATGCATTAACCGTCAGAAAAGACGTCGTTTATACACATACCCACTTAGTTATCCACACATTTTGTCTGAGATTGTCTTAAATACTACGCAGTGTATAAAAGCCCTGTAATTAGGCGTGTATTTCTATTAGTACCTATAAATCTAATAGACACATGACTTTTACTAATTGCTCAAGTGCCAATGCCTAGAGGTCACTCGAAAAGTTGAAGACTTCTGAATTATGCGTACAATAGGTATCGGCAACGTAGTGAAGTCGCGGGATTAGTATAGTGGTAGAACACATCCTTGCCATGGATGAGACGGGGGTTCGATTCTCCCATCCCGCACCGAATAAACGAAGTGAATGAGGAAGGATATAGAACATGCATTTATGCATGTTCGTGGGAGATCGAAGACCGCAGGCATATCGCGAGCACTGCGCAGCGATGCCGAGGTGCGGCCTGCGAGCCCGCAAAATAAGGAGTATAACGACTATATTTCGCGAGGACTTGTAGGCGATTCTCCCATCCCGCACTAAGTAATAAAATCATCAGGCTTGCCCTGGTGATTTTATGCTTCTAGTTCGGGTATGAAGTGAATCAAACTGTTGAAAGGGCTGGAAAACGATAGTTTTCCGTGAAGGAGAGCAACCCTTGTTATGTAGCAAGGGTGTTGAGAACCGTGGGTTCTTAAAGAGCGACAAAGTCGCGAGTGAGATATCAAAGCGTCTCCCATCCCGCACTATCCGGTTTGAAGGGGTTTTGTGCTTCTTGTGTAGATAGCGCAGCCTCTCCCTGCCTAGAACTACTCTCGTTTTCCGCTCTCATCTACATTGGCTGCTGCTTCCTTCTCGATAGCCTTCACGAGCTTGAAGTCGGCTTCTGTTAGTCCCTCCTTTTCATGTGTGGTGACCATGCAGACAACACTATTGTAGGAAATACAGATATCAGGGTGATGCTGCATCTCCTCTGCATGCACAGCAATGGCGTTGACAAACCTCATAGCTTCCTTAAAGTCATTAAAACGGTACTCCTTTTGCATTAATCCACCAGATTCATCCGTCTCCCAGCCATCAAGATGCTCTATTCTCGCCTCAACCTGTGATTGTGATAGTTTTTTCATATGATTTTGTTACATGAATAACATACTTCCCTGTTCGTATGGTTACAGTATACGGTACACAAGAAACATTTTAAGCTAAATACAATACGCAAGCCAAGAAATGGGCTTACTCTTCCAGCCTTAATGGGGTTCGTTGCATGTGTAACAAGGATTCGGCCATGAATAATTTTACTAACGTAAAATTATTCATGACACTGCCTCGTGGTTTCCGCCTTGACTACACTAAACACAAACACTACTGCGGCTTTCGAGTCCTTACAAAAGGGTAGAATTACACTTTCTTCGAGTTCTCGCTCTCTTTGTTTGCTGTGCACTCGGAAGGATTCACCGTCAGCTCTCATCAATATTTTCTTCAGTGGCTTTGAAAATATTGTGAGGCTCCTGGCCGGACTCGTGCGTCCCGCTAAAGCGGCACATCACTCCGTCTTTCGAACCCTTACGTAAGTCAATAAATTGACTTACTCCGAATGCTCGCTCATTTTATTCGCTGTGCACTCGGAAGGATTCGAACCCTCAACCTGCTGATCCGAAGTCAGCTGCTCTATCCAGTTGAGCTACGAGTGCATGATATACTTCTGTCACAGACGAATCAGACTAACCCCATACATACTAGCAAATATATGACAAAAAGCGACATCAGAATTCCATCCGAGGTTACCCGTGTAACAAATCAGCTGTACGAAGCTGGATATGAAGCCTACATTGTAGGTGGATGTGTACGCGACATTCTTCGTGGTGCTACTCCAAAAGATTGGGATATAACGACAAATGCCCTGCCTGATGAAATGATGGATGTCTTTGAGCATGCTCATTACGACAATGAGTTTGGAACGGTTCGTGTCATAAACGACACAGAGGATAAGCGGCTAAAGGTAATCGAGATCACAACCTACAGAACCGAGGATAGTTACACGGATAACAGACACCCTGATAATATTCAGTTTTCGGACTCAATCAGTGAAGACCTGAAGCGTCGTGACTTTACCATCAATGCCTTAGCTCTGGATCTTCAAAATGTTTCACGTGACAACACAATTGTTGTTACACCTGAAACACTCATTGATGAGCATGGCGGACTGGTTGACCTTCAAAAGCGCCAGCTTCGGGCTGTCGGTGAACCTCAGGAGCGATTCCGGGAAGATGCACTGCGAATAGTAAGAGCTATTCGGTTTGCAGCTGAGCTTTCGATTGATATCGAAGAATACACCTTATCCGCCATGCAGAGTGAAGTAAATCGATTAAATGATGTAGCAATTGAGCGTATTCGGGATGAATTTCTGAAGATTGTTTCCTGTGAAACTCCTAAACTGGGTCTAGAAATAGCCCAAAAGATAGGAGCCTTGGAGATTTTTATACCTGAGCTTAGCGACACGATAGAAGTTGGCCAGAATCAGGCTCACTCATATGATCTATGGGAGCACCTAACTCGTGCCTGCCAAACTGCCGCAGACAAGGGATGGCCATTGCATATACGACTATCAGCACTTTTCCATGATATTGCCAAGGTGCATACCAAGGAGTGGTCAGATGAGCGTAATGATTGGAGTTTTCATAACCATGAAGTTGTCGGAGCTCGCGTGACCGAGAATATACTTAGACGATTAAAACTACCTAAGGATCTAGTTTCACAGGTAACAAATTTAGTACGTTGGCACATGTTTTTCTCTGACACTGATGAAATAACCCATTCTGCTGTTCGGCGCCTGGTTCAGAATGTTGGTAAGGAGAATGTCTGGGATCTTATGAAAGTGCGTAGAGCTGACAGATTAGGAATGGGACGCCCGAAAGAAGAACCATACAGGCTGCGTAAGTACCAATCAATGATTGAGGAGGTAATGCGTGACCCGGTATCAGTGGATAAATTAGCGATAGATGGCAATGATGTTATTCGTGAAACACGTGAGGAGCCCGGAAAGCGCATTGGTTGGATACTTCATGCGCTGCTAGAGGATGTTCTTGATGATCCTGATATAAATAAAAAAGACACTCTTATTAAGAAGTCACAGAAGCTGAGCACTCTTTCGGACAATGATCTCGAAGATAAGGGAACCAAAGGACAGAAGGAAAAAGAACGACTGGAACAGGAAGCAGTAAAAGACATTCGATCAAAGTATCACGTAAAGTAACCCGAGTTAAGATTATATCCCTCAAGACAGTGTGGAATGTTACCTGTGTAACCTGCTTTAAAGTTACACATATAACAAAACACCCCTCTGGAGGGGTGTTTTGATGGTCAAGAGAGAGAAAAATAATATAAACATTCATAAGAATAGAATGAAGTGTAGTTGCCACAGCCGCGTGGACATACGCTCCAGCCACAGGAGCCACGTCACGCATTAAAATGTCCAAAAGAACATGCCGAGATCAGTTACGTCTTTTACGATATAATCTGTGTCGGTCTGATTTAAATACTACGCGTATTAAAAGACATGTAAAGGACTTTACTGTGGATAACTGTCTTAACAAGTGTATAAGTGTCTTTTATAGTTTATCCATCCCTTACATTAGGGGTAAATTTCGCCGCTTATTTTAAGTCTAGTCTTTCACTAATGTGAATGTGTCTTTTTATTTAATTTTGTTCTGGACTCCTGTCGGTAATATCTACCGCATATGACATCTTAACGACTTATCAATGACATGAGTATTCGTACTTTCAATTTGTAATCGACTAATTTGTGTATGCAAAAACTCTCTAAATCCAGTTTTCTTTTGCATTTGGTCTCATTTCGTGCTACCTTTCTAAATGTAATATGGCACTTACAACACGAAAAAAATTAAATGAGTTGAAGAAGACTCGTCGACACGACGAAGATGATGGATCGCCGGAAAGTCAGATCGCGATTCTTACTCGTCGTATCAATGAATTGACCTCACACCTAAAACGCAACCAGCGTGATAAGCATTCACGCAAGGGTCTTTTGGGTCTTGTCGAGAAACGACGCAAGCAGATCAACTATCTTATTGATACTAATCCTGATGCATACAATAAAGTTGCAAAGGAGCTTGGTTTGAAAACACTCAGCGAGCGTCGACCAAAACCAGAAGAGGAGGAAGAGGAGTAATCCTCGGTGCCTTTTAATTACATTTCCGTCCAAGATTTTTAGTACTAACTTTTTATTTTATGGCCTCAATTAAACATTCAGCCCAACATGTGGGCGTATTTATCGATACACAGAACTTATACCACTCAGCAAAGCATCTTTACAACGCAAAGGTTAACTTCAAAAACGTTCTACAGGAATCAGTTGGAGACCGCCAGCTTGTTCGTGCAATTGCGTACGTTATCTCTACCGAAAGTGGTGAGGAGCAGGGGTTCTTTGACGCATTAGAAAAGATTGGTATCGAAACATGTGTTAAGGACCTTCAGATATTCTCCGGTGGAGCCAAAAAAGCTGACTGGGATGTTGGTCTTGCTGTTGACGCTATTAAGCTAGCACCACGACTGGACACTGTTATCCTTGCAACAGGGGACGGTGACTTTACTGACCTTGTAGAGTACCTACAGATCAACAAAGGGTGTCAGGTGGAGGTTGTCTCATTCCGACGCTCATCCTCAGCACAACTGATCGAAGTAGCTGATGACTTTCTTGATTTTGATGAAGCTCAGGATACATTCCTTATAAAGTAGGAGAGACATGTCTGGCTTTAATTAAAAAAACCGCCTCTGAGGCGGTTTTTTAATACGTTCTTTGTGTATATATCTACGCCAAGTAAACCTAAGCTGCTTTTGCCTGATCTTCTGCATCATCCTCGGCAATTTGCTGCTCCTTCATTTTCTCTAGTTTTTCAAGCGTCTTTTGATCAAGCTTCTCTCGAATTGGATAGGTTGTGTGTTCAAAACCGGATGAGTCCACATACGCATTCTTCCCAACAGGCTTTTCATTAGTTGACTCAAACTGATCTTCATCGCTATTTACCTCTACATCAGACGATTCAGCCTGTTCAGCAGACTGCTTTTCTTCGTTATTTTCACCCGATGTTGAAGATGGAAAGCTTTCAAGTCCCATATTGACTGCAGTATAGCACAATTCGCTATCTGCTATAATTACGGTAAAATTAGACCAATGGAAAATGATGATAACAACTCAAATGATGATCGACCCTCCACATCGAAGCTTTTAGGAACGTCTCCGGAGCAAATAAAACGCCAAAATGGAGGAGGGGATGAGGCGGTCTACCGAAACGAAGCCCCGAAACATACGCTGTACAATTTGTATATCGGCACTGCCAGCATAATCCTGGTGATTCTCGGGATAGTAATTCTTGGAATCTCGTTTTTTTCTGCACCAAATGACGGTGGTGAGGAGACGGTGTCAATTACGCCTGAACGGTTTTTTGCAATTAACGATCGTGAAGAAATACAGCTGCAAACCTCTACTGACATCCAGCAGCGCCTGAAAACACTACGGGAGACCGATCTGGCTGCTGAATCATTTCTGCAGATATACTTTACTCAGACATCTGAGAAAGGGAAGCGCCTGGTGACTGGGCCAGGTCTACTACAGCGACTTTCTGAAGGCCGTCAATCAATTGCTCCTTATATTAACGATGCATACATGCTTGGCTACTACACCGATGCTGAAGGAGCTCAGTATCCATATCTTGTGTTCAAGGTACGTGATTACGAAAGATCATACGGAACCTTGCTGCAAACGGAATCAACGCTCGTATCCGACTTACGAGAACTGTCATTCCCGCCCGTAGCTGAATTTAGTGATGCTATTATCCTTAACCAGGATGTACGAGTCGCAACCGGTGGTGCTGGGCGATACTTGTATTACTCATTTCCACGTCGTGACACGCTGGTCATAACAACAAACGAGACCGTGCTCCGAGAGATTTTCAATCGACTGTAAGTGATTATTCATACAAGAGACATGCTAATATGCACTCATCATGGAAAATAATATCGATACAAAAAAATACAAAACATTACTAGAAAAGGAGCAGAAAGAACTAGAGGAGGACCTCGCAACACTTGGACGCATTAATCCTGACAACGAAGATGATTGGGAGGTGGTAAAGGAGGATTTGAATGTACTTGATTCAGACTTTAACGAGCTAGCCGATGAGTTTGAGGAATTCGAAGAAGATGCCGCAATCCTTAATGAGTTAGAGATCAGACTTCGACAGGTACGACACGCACTTGAGAAGATAGACGGGAATGAGCAGGCAGGGAAGTATGGCATCTGCGAAGTTTCCGGAAAGCAAATCTCGAAGGAGCGGCTTGATATCAATCCAGCAGCTCGCGCCGGAGCAGATGATGTCGATAAACTACATCCGCTATACCCAAATCAGGATGATTAATTGTCTACATCATCTTTTAATCTGCGAACATTCTTGCCCACTTGAGTGTGGAGACTAATTAGTTATTCGAGACATTGCCAATTGTCCCTTTTTCATCACTGCATGCTTTGTGTTACACGCTATATCATTATATGTACCAACCATCAGATAAAATCTTAGAAAGCTATGCCGATGTACTGGTTAACTTTGCCCTTAATAATGGAAAGGGGATAGAACCGGGTGATGTTGTATATCTACAGGTACCAGAGGTGGCGAAACCCCTTTTTGTAGCACTTTACAAAGCCATCACAAAAGCTGATGGAAATATTATTAGTCACTACACGCCATGCTTGGATGAAACCCACAATCACAGGCGTGATTTCTACGAGCATGCAAATGACAAGCAGCTGAATCATTTTCCTGAGAAATACTATCGCGGCCTCATCGATGCCACTGATCATATGCTGATGATCAGTGCTGATACCGACAAGCGGGCTCTCAAAGGTATCGACAGCAAGAAGCTGATGACACGTGGTCAGGCCATGCGGCCATTTCTCGATTGGCGGCTTGAAAAAGAAGGGAAGGGCAATCTCAGCTGGACCATTGCCGCCTACGGTACGCAGGCGGCTGCTGATGAGGCCGGCCTGTCACTGGAGGAGTACTGGAACGAAATCATTCATGCCTGCTATCTGGATATGGATGACTCCATCGCTGAGTGGAAGAAAACAGATGCAAAGATACAAGAAATTATTGGTCGACTGAATGAAATGCCGATAGAAAAGATTCATGTCGAAGCAGATAATATTGATTTACATATTAAAATTGGAGAAAGACGCCGCTGGGAAGGAGGTGGCGGCTCCAACATTCCTAGCTACGAGATCTTCACCTCACCCGACTGGCGTGGCACCGAGGGTACTATTGCCTTCAACCAGCCGCTCTATCGCTACGGCAATCTCATAAAGGGGATTAAGCTCACATTCAAAAACGGCAAGGTGGTAGATGCCAGTGCAGAAGAAAATGAGCAAGTTTTAAAGGATATGATTGCCACCGACGGTGCCGACAAAGTCGGGGAGTTCTCGCTTACCGATAAACGCTTCTCACGTATTGGCAAGTTCATGGCGGAGACACTTTTCGATGAGAATACCGGCGCCGAGCACGGCAACACCCACATTGCTCTCGGACAGGCCTACAAAAGCTGCCTGGATGGTGATGAGAGCCAGCTGAACGAGGAAGAATGGGAGGAGCTCGGCTTTAACAGCTCCTCAGCCCACACCGACATCATCTCCACGCAGCCCCGCACAGCAACCGCAACACTCAAGGATGGCTCGAAAGTAGTTATCTATAAAGACGGAGAGTTTCAGGTGTAGTTCTTGTCTACATATCATCCTTTAAACGCATTGATTCCTAGATGATACACTGAATGTAATGACAGATGAGGGAGACAAGGGAACACAAGATATAAAAGGCTTTGCCACCGTCAAAGCCGCCCAGACCACCATGCTTCAGGCGCAGATGATAGACGTGGAGGTCGATATTCTCCGTGGGCTCCACTCCTTTACCGTAGTGGGACTGGCCGGCAAAGCCGTCGATGAATCGCGCGACCGCGTCAGCGCAGCCATAAAGAATGCCGGCTATAAAACTCCCAAAAAGAAGAACCAGAAGGTCGTCATTGCCCTGGCTCCCGCCGATATTAAAAAAAGCGGGCCGGTCTTTGACCTGGCGATTGCTGTTTGTTATCTGTTGGCCGATGAGCAGATTAATGGGAAGGTGGACGAGACTGTCTTCCTGGGCGAGCTGTCCCTGGATGGACGGCTGCGACCGATCAATGGCGTGCTACCGCTAGCTCGCCACGCCAAGGACTGTGACTTTAAAAATGTGATTGTACCGGCAGAGAACGCCGAGGAGGCAGCGCTTATAGACGGTATTAACGTACTGGCAGCAAAAACTCTAAAGCAGGTAGTGGATCATATTGATACATCGAAAGATACAAAAATGCAGCCAGAGCCGTTGACCGAAATGGAGGTAGAGGAGGCAGATCATACTATCGATTTTTCAGATGTGCGTGGTAATCAGACGGCCAAGCGAGGGCTGGAGATAGCTGCTGCTGGTGGGCATAATATTCTTCTTTTTGGACCACCAGGTACTGGGAAGACCATGCTGTCTCGAGCTTTCTCATCAATTCTTCCACCGCTTGATACCGAGTCTGCCCTGGAGGTAACCGGTATTCACTCAGCAGCCGGTGAGACAGACAAAACTCTGATTACCCATCCGCCGTATCGGGCCCCGCATCATACTGCCAGCTATGTTGCTGTTGCTGGTGGCGGAAGTGTACCAAAACCAGGGGAGGTAACCCTGGCACATCGCGGTGTTCTGTTCTTAGATGAGTTCCCGGAGTTCTCTAGACGAGTAATTGAAGCCCTACGCCAGCCGCTGGAGGACAAGCTGGTGCGTATCACTCGATCGCGTGCCAAGGCTGAATTTCCAGCCAACTTTATTCTGCTAGCCGCCATGAACCCATGCCCGTGCGGTAACTTTGGCTCAGAAAAGGAATGCACCTGCAGCCCTCGGGCACGTGAAAAGTATAAAAAGAAAATTTCTGGTCCGATCCTGGACCGGATTGATATGTGGATCGAGGTTGCTGAGGTGGATCATGAGAAGCTGGCATCAGCCGCTGAGGGCGAGGGTAGTGATTCTATACGTAAACGTGTCCAACAGGCAAGAGATATCCAGAATGAGCGTTTCAGCGACACTCATGCCAGCATTAATAGTGATATGAATACCAATGATCTTGACTCATTTATACAGCTTGATACCCAGGCTCGAAAACTTTTAACCGAGTCAGCACAAAAACTGGATCTTTCCGCCCGCGGTCACCACAAGGCGGTCAAGCTGGCCCGAACCATTGCTGATCTGGGTAGTAGTGAAGAGATTCAGACAGAGCATATCCTGGAAGCATTGCAGTATCGACCAAAAGACTGGACATAAAAAAGGCTCAGTACTTCGACTTGCGAAGTACTGAGCGGCCTCCTCTGGTTAAACTGCTTATATAGCGAAATATTAATTAACCCCAACGAATCAATGAGGTACAAATGTTGACACGTCACTATCTACCGTAGATAGATTAATAACAAAAGCCGCCGTTGCGAAGACGGTGGCTTTTTTGAAGCACTCAAGTGCGCACAAATATTTGCGTATTAAAAAATGTGGTAGATATCCTAACTTCCGCAACGAGTTCTCAACCCACAAGCCGTGAACGGGTTGTGGGCACCACGAATCTCAAAGTGAAGGTGAGGACCGGTTGATTGCCCAGTGCTTCCTATATACCCGATAACCTGCCCTTGCACCACCTGCTGTCCACGAGAGATAATCACACTAGAAAGGTGAGAGTAGAGTGTTCGCGTTCCATTTGGGTGCTCGATGACAATGAACTTGCCGTACCCGCCATTCCAGCCACTATTCACACTGGTAACAACACGCCCAGAGGCTGATGCAAAAATAGATGTACCGGTTGGAGCTCCAAAGTCCACAGCATTATATCCATGCGATCTCTGTGTGACGACTGATCCAGGTACCGGGTGGATGTAGTAACCGCTGCTTACGGATGTGGTCTGAACTGATGTGACAGCAGCACCGCCAGCAACCTGCACATTAGCCGACTGTGTTGAGCGAGTCTTGGCTGCCACTTTAGGCATTTCACCACCAGGAACATCAATTATTGACCCTATGGAAAGTGTGTCATCCGGCTCAAACTGGTTATACTCTCGAATCTCCTCCAGAGATGCATCGTATCGATTCGCAATAGACTCTAATGTGTCACCTTCCTTTGCTTCATGACGAACACCAGAAACAGGCAGGATAACCAGAACATCCGATGGACTAATGTTTCCACCCTTGATGTTATTTGCCCAGACGACGGTGTCGACTGATACACCAAACATCTCGGCCACTTCGCTTAGGGTGTCACCTTCGCGTACTACATAAATGCTGGCCTGCTTGTTGGCGGTAACATAATTGGATGCAGCCGGATCATCACTTTGTGGACTTTGAGGAGCGACAACTGCTGCGTCACCAATAACCTCAATTGCTGGACCACCGGTTGCGCCAGAGATATCAGACATAAGCCCCGGCTGCTGAATAGACATGGTTTGCAGATTGTCATCAGACATGCCGGCTTCACCCGTATGCGCCAAAATTGGTGTGGCATTAAGAGCAATAGCTGCAATAATAAATACACCAATCACCGCCAAAGAAGTGATGGATGCGAGGGAACGGTATGTTAGCTGAGTCGAATGATGTGGTTGCTCAGCGTCCTGTATGATAGATTTAATAAGTCAAGAAAAGTAAGCAAGATAGCGGTAGAATCAAGAAAACGGTCAATCACAATCAGTCTGTTAGTCAGCGAATCGGGAATGAGCTTATTACGAGTACAAAGGTGATTATAGCGAGCCTGTATGCAGTGTCAAGGAGTATATGTGGATTAAAATTATCAACCTTTTTCATAATTTTGCTAAAAATATACGGAGCAAGCGAGAAGTGTTACAGTGACTCGTGATGCATGATTTTCTCAATGAACTAAATGAAGCCCAGCACGCCGCGGTGACCCACAAGAAGGGACCACTGAAGGTGATAGCCGGTGCAGGGACCGGAAAGACGCGTGTCATCACACGACGAATCGCGTACCTTATTCATGAGCACGGCGTAGACCCAAAGCAGATTCTTGCCATTACCTTTACAAACAAGGCAGCTACCGAAATGAAGGAGCGCATCGCTAAACTTACCGATGCGGATAGCAGCCCGACAATCTCAACCTTTCATGCCCTGGGTGCGAGAATTCTACGCCAGTACGGTCCAAAACTCGGGATTGACTCCGGCTTTATTATTCGCGACCAGGGTCAAAGCAAGACAATGCTTAAAAATCTTATCAAGGCAGCCGGGTATGACCCAAAGCAGTGGAAGCCAAAAAGTATTCAACGAGCTATTAATAACTACAAAAGTGAAGGACTGGCAGCAGAGGACTTTGACCCCGGACCAACTCAGTCAGGGAAGAAGTTGATCGTTGCCGAAATCTGGCCACGGTATGAAGCTCAGTTACGCAAAGAGAATGCGCTTGATTTCTCTGATCTCATTCTTCGCCCATATCAGCTACTACGAGATCACTCAGATGTGCGCGAGGCGCTTCAGAACCGTTGGCGTCATATTCATGTTGATGAGTACCAGGATACAAGCCGGCTGCAGTACAAGCTGGTCAAGCTTCTGGCTGGAGATATATCGGATGTCTTTGTGGTTGGTGATGGTGATCAGACCATCTACACCTGGCGTGGAGCTACGCTGGATAACATTCTATCCTTTGAAGATGATTTTACCGATGCTAGCACCATTACGCTTTCACAAAACTACCGTTCTACCAAGCGAATCCTGCAGGCCGCCAATGACATCATTAAAAAAAATGACCAGCGAGAAGACAAGGAACTAGTAACCGGAAACAAGGATGGTGAGAAGCTGCGTCTGGTGACTGCTTATAATGAGAAAGCTGAGGCTGATGCAATGGCCGAGACCTTCATGCAGTACGCTCGCAGCGGTGGTGAACTTTCAGACTGGGTGGTGCTGTACCGAACAAACTTTCAGTCACGAGTTATTGAGGAAACACTAAATCGGGCCGGAATAAGCTACCAGATCACCGGCACCGGCTTCTTTCAACGGGCTGAGGTGCGGGATGTGCTGGCGTACGTGACCTATGCACTGAATCGTGAGTCAACTACTGATATGGAGCGAATTATAAATACACCACGCCGAGGAATCGGAAAGAAAACAGTACAAAAAGTGTTAGATGATCAACTAGAGAAACTCTCAACCAACCGAAGAGAGTCGGTTGAGAACTTCTTCACCTTGATGGATGAGCTAGCATCCGTGATTGCAAATAATCCACCAAGCGAAGCGTTGGAGAAAATTATAAAAAAGACCGGTCTTCAGTCTGAGCTTGCGAAAAAGAAGGAGGATGAAGAGCGGCTAGAGAACGTTTACGAGTTGGTATCGGTAGCTGCCGAGTACGATGCCGAGTACACCGGAGACGAAACAGCCATGCGCAGCTTTTTAGAAAACGCCACGCTGGCCAGTGATCAAGATAATGTCTCGGAAACTGGGGTACAGCTGATGACGGTGCATGCAGCCAAGGGCTTGGAGTTTCCCAACGTCTGGATCTGTGGAATGGAGGAGGACCTGTTTCCCCGTAATAAAGACGGAGACCGTGAACGCGGAGAAGAAGAACGGCGACTCTTCTATGTGGCTCTTACTCGCGCCCAGGAACAGGTAGTACTGTCACACGCCAAGTCGCGGCGACTTTTCGGTGATCGTGAATGGAAGGTACCCAGCCCATTTCTGGACGACATCACCAATGATTTAATTGCCCAGGATGATGATGGAGAGGTTGGGGATGGAGAGGATGTTGTCTTCTTTGATTAAAAATCTATTACGGACAGTGATTTGCGCACATTCTTGCGCACTTGAGTGCTTCGATTTACTGGTATTTCGATAGATAAGAAATTTATACTTTTGTAAGCCGACCGGCACCCTGTACACCAGGGCACCGGTCTTGTATTTACCCACTCGAGCCGTTGGGCTCCCTGGTATTTCTCGATACGAGGATTTAAGTTTAGGGTGCTAAGTGACACCAGCAATGTGTCTTCCGGCCTGAGACACTCGGATTCAAGTACTTTCATCCTGCCAGGCTGGTATGTATTATGGATACACACAGGACGAAATAGAGTTGTTATATAACAGATTTAGTTTTGTTATATAACAGATTATTTCTTGTTATATAACACTTTTTATTATGGGAGAAAACTTAGGACAGCATTTTTTAAAGGATAAAGAAGCTCTGGAGGCCATTGTGGCTGCCGGGGATGTATCAAGTCACGACACAGTGCTTGAGGTCGGGCCAGGGGAAGGTGTGCTTACCTCACCACTTCTGGAGGCTGGTGCAAAGGTGATAGCAGTTGAGAAGGATCCAGCCTTGGTATCTGAGCTACAGGAAAAATTTAGTAGCCAGATCGCTGATGGTCAGCTGGAAGTACATGAATCTGATATCCGCGACCTTTCTATTAAAGACCTAATTGGAGACACAGAATACAAGGTAATTGCCAATATTCCGTATTACCTTACCGGAAAACTGATCCAGACAACCCTTTCAGACCAGCATCAACCCACACAAGTTGTACTTCTGATCCAGAAAGAGGTAGCCGAGCGAATAATCGCAGCTAATGGTAAGGAAAGTATCCTGTCACTGAGTGTAAAAGCATACGGAACTCCGGAAATAACCCGAATTGTGCCACCAGAGAGCTTCGAGCCAGCTCCGAGGGTTGAGTCAGCTGTTATTAAAATTACCGCTATATCTCGGGACTTTTTTAGTGACTTAGATGAAGAAGACTTCTTTTCTCTTATAAAGAGAGGCTATGGGCATAAACGTAAGACACTGGCCAATAATCTTGATACCGATCCACGTTTCAATAAAAAACAAGCTGAAAAAGTATTGACAGAGATGAGCCTTAGTAAGCGTATTCGCGCCGAAAAACTGTCCACCACAGACTGGAAGCAGCTC
>Ga0306869_1000029_pt1 | contig 94265 bp, 82 predicted proteins | sample AntRauTorckE6833_FD_190421 | JGI IMG/M metagenome (GOLD analysis project Ga0306869, IMG submission 190421) | Saline lake microbial communities from Rauer Islands, Antarctica - Metagenome Torckler E6 #833 (v2) (version 2) | ecosystem: Environmental > Aquatic > Non-marine Saline and Alkaline >... | reverse complement strand
TGTTTATGCATGAATAGGTCTCCTTTCGATTGGTTGTCGTTAACTTAATTATAAAGGATTAAACCTATTCATGCACTTTTAATTTATAAACATCTTTTATCAACACCCCTAAGAAGATTATAGAACCATTTTATTCAATAGTATATAAACTAAGAGCCTTTTTTGGCTCTTTTTATATATTTTAAAAATATTTGAGGAATATGTCTTGACAAACTTATATTGTTATATTATAATTCAAGTGTAAAAAGCAAAGCTAGCGAAAGTTAGTGACGCAAAACTATAGGGCCTTCGAATACGATGGTAGCCAGTTGCCGTTATCTGTAGAGATAATGGCATTTTTTAATTCTTAAGAGAAGTATGTTCTCTATGCGTTAAAAAATGTTCATTAAAATCTCTAGATAATGGCTTTTTTTATTACAAGAGCCATTGAATTTTAGGATAGGAGGGATCGTATTGCGGCATGATTAATAAATCAAATCTCGCTGAGAAAGTTGTTTTCGCTTCTAAAGCAGGGAAACTATCACGTACGACAAGATTTGGAATCATTATTACCGCTATATTAACCTTTCTACTCTTCGCAATATCATTTTATGGGTTGGAAGCTGGAAACTTCACCTTTACTGTCGATGAGTTGGCAAACAATGTAGGGATTACACTCTATGAAGATCAATCAAATCCAGAATTCTCTACAAGACTATTTGCTCAAAAGGTTGATCAAGCAGATGGAATGACATCTTTATGCGGTACTAATTTATCGGAACGTCCTTTGGGACATGAACAATGTATTCCAGTAGACGAAGAGATTGTTTCTGTTGATGGAGCAAACAACGGCGAGTACTACATTGCATATACATTTTATTTGACGATGGTCGGTACTAGTAATTATACGACTGATGTTGTTGCAACAGTTGATATCGTTCAAGCATCAAGAAATGCGGATCAAGCGTTAAGAGTTCGTGTAATCATTGATGGTGAAGGATCAACTTACGCAATGCGCCAATCAGACAACGGAGAGAATCCAGGTGAAACTGAACCCCTCACTGAACCCTTCTCAACAAGTAATTTAGTTATGAGGCAAGTTTTTAGAGACTTTAAACCAAATGAAGTTAAAAAGATTACAATGGTCATTTGGTATGAAGGCGAAGATCCTGATCATAACGTAAACATTTGGAGCGGGGGCGTGAAATTAACAATGAATTTCACAACGACAAACACAAGAAACACTGAAGAAGAATATTAAAAATTAAGAAAAAATAAAAGGAGAAAAAATTATGAAAGCTTTAAAAACAAAAGTAATTTTATCAGGAATTGTATTAGTTTTTGCATTTATTGCAACTATAGGGACAACATTTGCATGGTTCACAGTAAGTACAGACACTACTGTAGACTCAATGGAACTAAACGTTAGTGCACAGGACAACTTATTGATTTTACCAGTTAATGATGATTACACTTATGTTACTAACAGTCCAGGTAGTAGCATAGCTACAGAATATGACTTATTAACAGCTTCAAACTACCAAACAGCAATCACTAACACGGATTTATATGCAGCAGGTTATTTATTTGATAATACAGACTCAGAAAATGATTACGCTAACCCTACAGGTGCGTGGAAATTACAACCATCAACTGTCATTAACAGTCTTTATGATGGCTGGAGTGGTAAGGCATTAAATTCAATCGATTTAGATGATCGCTCATTAACATTGTTAGATCAACCAGGAAATTTTAATAGTCCAACTGGTTATTATATTCATTTAAAATTTTGGGTGCTTTCTCAATCAGATGCTCCACAAATTATAGAGTTTGATAACCTATCAATTACTACTTCTGAAACCAATGTACAAATAAGAAATGCTGTAAGAGTATCAATATGGCTTGATGATAATCTTCATGGTGGTTCAACTGAAGGCCCTGCATTTATCTTTGGAAACGATAATGACTATGATTATGAATTTACAGATGGAGCTTTCACCAGCGATGATTCAGGCGATACTTTGCAAGAAGTTGCTGATGCTCTTACTATTCCTGGAAGTTCAACTTTACAAGCGGATGCTAGTGCTGAAGTTTTAGGTGCTAATAGTGCAGTAGATAGGTCGACAGACTTATTCACTATTCAACAAAATACACCAACTTTAGTGAATGTTGTCATTTATGTAGAAGGTTGGGATATTCATGCGAATAATAATATCATCGAAAACTCATTTGATATTGCTTTTGGATTCAAATATGGGACTACAGGTTTAATTACCTAATAATATTCATGGAAGAAATTTAATAAAATTTTTATAAAATATTAAAACTATAATTTTAAAACATAACTTAGGGACTTCCCTAAGTTATGTTAACTTATAGGAAAATAAGACTTATTTTTTAGTCTTAAAGTAAAAAATTGCATGTTTTGCTTGGAAAATAACCTATTTTTGAGATTTTTCACAAATACATGATGAAAAAATACTAATAATCATATATAATGATATCGTGTAATCTATTTTATTTTAGGAGTGAAAAATATGGAAAAAGTACAAGAGAATAAAAATGTCTGGAAAAAAGTATTGAATATTGCTTTTTATTTGGTATTGGCTATTGTTTTTATATACGCAATGTTTGCGCTGTTTTCTAAACAAGAAGAAAATCAAATTACTTTCTTTGGAATCACATCATTGGCTGTTCAATCTGATTCAATGAAACCCACCTTTGAAGAGGGTGACTTAATTTTTATTGATAAAGATTTCGATGTTGAAGATTTAGAAGTTGGTGATGTTATTACTTATGAAGATTTTTTGATAACTAATGAAGGAACGATCACTTATTATAATACCCATAGAATTGTTAGTATTAATGATTCCGGGTCTTTACTAAGATTTACCACTAAAGGGGATAATAACCCGACGAATGATTCTCGTCAAATCACTGAAAATGAAATTGTTGGTGTGTGGACTGAAAATACATGGTCTAACTTTGGTAGTTTTGCTGATGGATTTACTGGCTTTTTAAAATCCGGTTTAGGGTTTTTTATATTAATTGTACTTCCTGCGATAGCATTTTTAGTATATGAAGTTATACGTTTTGTTAAAGTTTATTCTGACTATAACAACAAAAAACATGTGGCTGATCGTGTGAAGTTGCAAGAAGAAGCTATTCAAGAAGCCAAACGCCAGTTGGAGGAAGAGCAAAAGAATAAAAAATAAACATTCCGACATTTAAACAATTACTGGAGGCAATATAATGAACGAATTTTCAAGATATTATGTAAGATTGTTTCGAGCCATTTGGCAGCATATTGTCTATTTCTTTGAAACAGTTCTTTGGAATAACTTAATAAAGAAATCTTTTAATAATTTTTCTATTTATTGGAATATCTTAATGGAAGAATCTAGAGACTTTACAGTTATATCTTGGATTATGGTTGTTGTCGCGTTAGCGATTAACATTTCATTATTTGTCTTCATTTTAATTAAGTTATTTTTGTGGTTGAGGAAGTATATTGCATTTAGAAAAATAGAGATTGAAAAACATGATTTAATTGAAGAAATTGCCGGTTTAAATGACCGTGTTATAGATTTAATTGATGAGAAGAATCAAATTATGGCTTTAAAAGTATCTCAATTAGGAATAAACGCTACTTCTCGTGATGAAGTGATAAAAGGTTATACATCTGAGCAGCCCGATGCAGCAGGTTCAACAGTATATGTTACAGATGGTAGGGAACGTTATCAAAGAAACATTCCATCTCAACAACAAGGTGCTTCTGATCAAGCGAAAGCTCAAAAACCAAAGGGAGACTCAAGATTTGTAAAGCTTATTGATGTTGATAATAAGTATGCTGGTGTAGACACTCATATTTATATGCAAGATGAAGATTATCTTACTTTGGAAGAACTTGTTAATCGATTTGTTAATTTCTCAGCGTCACAACTCAAGTTATACTATACACCGAAAATAATCTCGATATTTTTCGCAGGTATGGCCGCTTCTAAAGTAGTAATTCTAGAAGGTATATCTGGTACAGGTAAAACATCATTACCTTATGCTATGGCTAAATTTTTTGAAAACAATGCTTCAATTATTTCTGTACAACCTTCCTGGCGTGATAGAGCTGAAATCGTTGGTTATTTAAATGAGTTTACTAAACGTTTTAATGAAACTGATTTTCTTAAAGCTGTATATGATAGTATCTATCGCAGGGATGTTAATTATATCGTGCTTGATGAGATGAACTTAGCACGAATTGAATATTATTTTGCTGAATTCTTATCTATTATGGAGATGCCAAATCCTGCTGAATGGAAAATTGACTTAGTACCTGATACAAAGCCATCTGATCCATTGAAAGTTATTAATGGTAAAATTACAGTTCCAGAAAACGTTTGGTTTGTTGGAACTGCGAACAAGGATGATTCTACATATACAATTACAGATAAAGTTTATGACCGTGCAATTTCTATAGAATTTGCAAACAAAGCTGAACCTTTTGACGCACCAGATACAGAACCGGTTCATATTTCTTATAATTATTTGCAAGAATTGTTTGATGAAGCGCACTATAAATATCCTGTGAGTGAAGAATTGTTAGAAAAATTTGGAATTTTAGATAAATATGTTCAAAATACTTTTAAAATTGCTTTTGGTAATAGAATAATGAAACAAGTTCATAAGTTTGTGCCCGTTTTTGTTGCGTGCGGTGGAAATGAAGAAGATGGGTTAGATTATATATTTACCTACAAAGTTTTACGTAAGTTTGAAAATCTTAATTTAGCTTTCTTGCAAGATGAGTTATCTGACTTAATTGCTCAAATTAAAAAGACATTTGGAAAGAATGGTTTCCAAGAATCAGTTAAATTCATTGAAAATTTAAGAAAAATGATTTAGGTGATTAGATGGAAAATGGAAATTCAAAAAAATATTATAAAAAAATATATCGTCCGATAGAAAAAGCAAATAAAGCAGATGATTTTGCTAAGCATTTTTTAAAATTATTAGATACATCTGATTTAGAATTTTATCAAAAAGAACGTAAAGAAAAAAGAATTTTCGATGATTCTTGGATGGAAGATGTCGAAGAGATCATTCCTGTTATTGACAAATTAACTAGAAATCCTCGTGAAACACTTAAGAAAGTTCAAGAAGTTGTACCGGTTGAACGGGCAAAAAAAGTTGATGCTGATACAATAAAGCATTTGGCAAGTCATTCTGAACTTATAAAAAACACTGATAGAAGAGGAAATATAATTCCTAGTAAAGTTTTAACTTCATATTATGATCAGGATATCGCAACTTACGAAAATAGATTTTTATGCGCTCTGGTATCTAAATTATATAGTTTTATTGAGATGAGATATCAACTGATTGTAAGCAAATTACATACTGAGTATATTAATTTTATGAAAATTAATTCAAAATTAACCTTTGAAGACACTAATATTGATTATGATATTTCTCTTAAAATTAACCGCGATATTGATGATGATGATTTGGGTAAAAAGAATCAAGAATTACTTGCACGAATGGAAGAAGTAAGAAAACATATTACCCAGTTTAAAATATCTAGTTTTATGAAAGAAATGTCAAAATACCCACCAGTTCGTTCACCGATTATGATTACAAATATTATTCGTAAAAATGTTGATTTCGCCAAATGTTATCATATGTGGATTATGTTAGACCAAGTTGATAGAATTGGGTATGAAGCAGATGTGTTAGATCGGGATATATTACTTGAAGACGAATATGAAGTTAATGTAAAAAACGCATTAATGATATTATATGCAACTGTTGCAAATAGTCAAATGGACGAATCAAATTTAATATTAGACAAACCACTTAATCATTTAAGATCAAAAAAAGTAAAAACAATTACTAAGATTGATGAAGATGATTATCTTGAAGCGGGAGAATATATACATGATGATCAGCATCTAAATCAATACTTTTTAGATAAGATGAGAGATGTTAACAACGAGCGCTACAAAACGATGTATGATGCTAATATTCCTGATGATGAATCAATAAAATTAATTTATACTCATTTACAAAATATTGTAGATGCTGCGTTCCGGGATTTTGTAGAACATAAGTTTAACCTTGAAGGTGAAAAAGATATCTATAAAAAAGTTGAAATCCAGGAAAATTTATTGTCGGCTTATAAAGAGATTGAAACACTAAAGAAAGAGAATCTAAAAGATTTTAGAATCAATAAAACTTTAGCATCGTTTAATCTTAGAAATTTTAAAGATGAATTAAAAGAAATTAAAGAACAAGAAAAAGCTAAACAAAAAGCACTTGAAGAAGAAAAAAGAAGAGAAAGGTTGGCTGAACTTGATTCAAAAGCAAGAGAGAAGATTATTAAGCAAGAGAAATTAGAAGAAGCTAAACGTATTCTCGCAGAAGCGGAAAAATTAAGGGCTAGACAAAAGAATAAATAAAATTAGAGAGGTGATTATATGGAAAAAAGACTATTTTTATCGCTAATAGCGTTAATTGGTTCAGTGTTTTTGTTCATAGTTGCCTCTTTTGCATGGCTTGTCTTATCTCGATACGTTGATATTGATTTATTTAATGCTAATGTTGGTAGAGTGTCAATAGATTCACGGATTTTAGTGTCTCCAGACGACCAAGATTATAGTGAAACTCAAGCAATTGATTTTAGGGGAGCACTACCTGGGAGTAAAAAATATTATCAAGTAGAAATATCAAATACCCAAGATTACGCTATCCAAGTAAATGTATTTTTGTCTGGTTTTTCTACTTTATACACAGGAGAAAATGAAGAGCCAAATGATTTAACCTTGTACGAGGTTTTAGAATTTGATTCCTTTTTAGATGGAGTTCAAGTTATCCCTGTTGATTATCTTGGGGTAATTTTATCTGATCAGCCTGATTTAATCGAAGCAAGAATATCTATTTCCGAAGATTTTATTATCCAACCTGGAGAAACTAGAATTGTTTCTTTTTCATTCGGTTTAGATGGTAGTGTAGGAAACGAATATTCATATAAGGGTATCTCCATAAATAATATTTCAATATTATTTGACCAGTTTGGAGGAGACTCATGAAAACTAGAAAAAAATTATTTAAAAGCTTTATCATTATTCTTGTTTCCATAATTCTATTTGTAACCGGAACACTGGCTTGGACATCTTATTCAGGTTTGGTAGATGGTGGGTCTGTAATTGCAGGCAACCTTGAATATAATATTTATGGAGAATTAATTCCAAATGATACATATTTAAATCCTCATAGAAATCTTTTGTCAGAAGATATTATCATCGACAATCAATCAAGTGTGAATACTCAAGTAAGATTAAAGATTGAATATACAATTAAAAATGGCGCCAACTACGAACAAAAAATATTTCGAAATGAAGAAGCAGATGTTATAATCGTTGAATTTTCTACATTATTCAGTTTCGACCCGGTTGATAATTACTGGTATTATATCGATAAGGTATCTTCCTTATCTGCTAAGTCTGGTTCAATGGATGTTATTAGCTCTATATATTATGATGGTTTTAAGGTTGGTAATGATTACATTAATGCTCCTATAGAGATTAGTATTCTTCTTCAAGCAAAACAAACCGATCATGTCACATGGGAAGATCTATATAACTACGATTTTTCAACAGGAAAACCGACAACCTAGGAGGTCATGTGTGAAAATACTAAAAAAAATATTGACTTATATACCAATAGTGATTTTAGGCTTTTCTATATTTTTAATCTTAAGCTTAGGATATTCACTAATTAATAACAGAATTCCGAGCATTCTAAATCGTTCTATTCTCTATGTTCAAACTGAGTCTATGGAAGACACCATCATGGCAGGAGAGATCATTATAATCAATCAAGATTACAATGATTTAAATGTTGGAGATATAGTCTCTTTTAGAAAGTCTGATCAATTAAATGTTATCATCACTCATAGAATAATTAATATAAATATTAGTGGTGGTAGTCGATATATTACGACACAAGGGGATAATAATAACAATACAACTTTTGATTGGGAAACTAATTTTAGTGACGAGTTGATTATTGGAAAATATAGTGGTCGAAAATCTGCTTTTATAGGTTCAATATATAAAAGTTTGTTTTTATCTAATTTCAATATTATATTTGTTGTGATTATACTCATATTCTTTGTTATCATTGTATTAGAAGCTTTGAACATTATAAAAACGATCCAGGATCATAAAATAGAAAAGGAAAAAGAACAACTTATTCAAGAAGCTAAAGAAAAAATCACCAAAGAAAAGGATGACTCATGAAATTAACTGTACTAGCAAGTGGCTCAAAAGGGAATGCCAGTTTATTAGAATTTAAAAATAAAAAATATTTGATTGATTGTGGTATTACTTACAGACAATTGAAACTTAGATTAGAACAACAATCAAAAACAATAGAGGGACTATCAGGGATTTTTATCACCCATGAACACAGAGACCATACAAGTGGTTTGAGAGTCTTGTTAAACAATCAACAAGTACCAATATTTGCAAGCGAAGGAACATTTAAAGGTTTGGATAAAAGATACACAGGTCCAATTGATCCTTCTTTAATACACTTTTTAAGAGAAGAAGAAACTTATGATTTTGAAGAGTTCAATTTGATTCCATTCAATACATATCATGATGCTATTGAACCCATGGGTTATAAGTTCATAGAAGGGAAAAATAGTTTCGTTTATATGACAGATACTGGTTATTTCCCCTTGAGAAAGTATGATTTAATTAAAGATGCAACTGCATATATGGTTGAAAGTAATTATGAATCGGAAATGCTTTTAGAAAGTGAAAGACCGTGGCTTTTAAAAAGAAGGATTCTTGATGATCAAGGACATTTGTCTAATGAAGACAGTGCAAACATGATGACGGGTATTGTTGGAAAGAATACAAAGTATATTATCCTTGCTCATTTGTCTGAAGATTGTAATATGCCAATAGTAGCAAGAGAAACATACGATATTTGTTTTAAGACTAACAATCACAATTTAGATCAATATCAACTAATAATAGCCAAACAACATATGTCACTAAATGAAATCATCATTTAGTGATATTTTTATTTATTAAATAATGATTATGCTTTGTTTTATATTGGATTTTTCCTGAAAATTGCATTGTCATTACAAGTGTTATGCGTTATAATAACAATGTATGAAATTTAGATAAGTTAATTAATTAATATAGGAGGTCAATATGTCTAAAAAGAAAGTATTCCAGTCTATGGACGGTAACCAAGCAGCGGCTTATACGTCTTATGCTTTTACTGAAGTAGCTGGTATCTACCCAATTACACCATCATCACCAATTCCAGAACATGTGGATAATTGGGCAGCACAAGGCAAGAAAAATCTTTTCGGTATGCCGGTTAAAGTTGTTGAAATGCAATCAGAAGCAGGTGCAGCAGCAACGGTTCATGGTTCGTTAATGGCAGGAGCCTTAACAACTACATTTACAGCTTCACAAGGGTTACTATTAAAAGTTCCAAATATGTATAAAATTGCTGGTGAGTTATTACCAGGGGTTATGCATGTAGCAGCGCGTTCATTAGCTGCACACGCTTTATCTATATTTGGGGATCATCAAGATATTTATGCAACGAGACAAACAGGATTCTGTATGTTAGCATCAGGTTCTGTACAAGAAACAATGGATTTAGGTGGGATTGCACATTTAGCTGCAATTAAATCTTCTATTCCATTTATGCATTTCTTTGATGGGTTTAGAACATCACATGAGGTTAATAAAATTGAAGTGATGGATTATGATGTTTACGATCGTTTATTAGATCGCGAAGCAGTTAAAAAATTCCGTCAAAGAGGATTAAACTCTGCTAACCCTAAAACTATGGGGACAGCACAAAATGACGATGTATACTTCCAAGCTAAAGAAATTCAAGAAAAATATTACAAACCTATTCCTGATATCGTGAATGAATACATGGAAGAAATTTCTAAAGAAACTGGTAGAGAATACAAACCTTTTGTATATTACGGAGATCCAAAAGCAACTCGCATTATTGTAGCCATGGGTTCAGTGACTGAAACCATCAAAGAAGTTGTTGACAATATGAATGAAAACGGAGAAAAAGTAGGTTTAATATCAGTTCATTTATATCGTCCATTCTCAAGTAAATACTTCTTTAATGTTTTACCTGATACAGTTGAAAAAATTGCTGTTTTAGATAGAACTAAAGAACCTGGATCAGCTGGAGAACCTTTATATGTTGATATCAAATCAATTTTCTATAACCGTGAAAAACAACCAGCAATTGTTGGTGGACGTTATGGATTATCAAGTAAAGATACAACACCTGATCAAATCTTAGCTGTTTACAAAAACCTAGAAGAGCAAATGAAAGATAGCTTTACTATTGGTATCGTTGATGATGTCAATCACTCATCACTTGATTTAGGCGATCATATTGATACAGTTGACAAAAACACTACAGAGTTATTGTTCTTTGGTTTAGGTAGTGATGGTACTGTTGGTGCTGTTAAAAATATTTCTAAAATCATTGGTGATTATTCTGATTTATATGGTCAAGCATACGCTTCATATGATTCAAAAAAATCTGGTGGGGTTACAAGAATGCATTTACGCTTTGGTAAAAACCCAATTCGTTCAACTTACTTAGTAAACCATCCGCATTTTGTTTCATGTTCACAAGAAGCTTATGTTAGTCGTTTTGATATGATTAAAGGTATCCGTAAAGGTGGTACATTCTTATTAGCGACTTCAAAATCTCCAGATGAAATTGAAGAGTTATTACCAAATAAAATGTTAAAAATATTAGCTGAAAAAGAAGCTAAATTATATATCATTGATGCATATAAATTAGCAAGAGAAATCGGAAACGAAAAACTTGTTTCAACGATTATGCAATCAGCTTTCTTTAAATTGAATGAGCAAATCATGAAATATGAAACAGCTCAGGATGCAATGAAATCATATGCTAAAAAATCATTTACTCGTAAGGGTGAAGATATTGTTGAAATGAACTATAAGGCTGTAGATTTAGGTGCAGATGAACTTGTAAAAGTTGATGTTAAACCTGAATGGAAAGACTTAGAAGTTAAAGCTGAAAAAGTTGAAGATAGACCTGGTTTTGTTAAAAACATTGCTGATCCAGTAAATGCGATTAATGGTTATGAATTACCTGTATCAGCATTCGAAGGCATTGAAGATGGACAAATTCCAAATGGTACCGCACGTTATGAAAAACGTGGTGTTGCTGATGTTGTTTCAACTTGGTTAAGTGATAACTGTATTCAATGTAACCAATGTGCTTATGCATGTCCACATGCTTGTATTAGAGCAATTCTAGCAACTGATGAAGAAGTTGAAAATGCTCCAGTTGAAAAAGAATGGTTAGATGCAAGAGGTAAAGGCTTAGAAGGCATGAAATATCGTATTCAAGTTTCAGTCCTTGACTGTACAGGATGTATGGTTTGTGTGAACACTTGTCCTGCGCCTACTAAAGCACTTGAAATGTCTAAATTAGAGAAAAACATTGAAGATAAACAACATGTTTTAGCGGACTACTTATACAACGAAGTACCTTACAAAGGTGACTTAGTTGGTAGAAATACTTACAAGAACGCTGTATTTAATCAACCATTATTCGAATTCTCTGGCGCTTGCGCTGGTTGTGGTGAAACACCTTATGTTCGTCTTGTAACTCAGTTATTTGGCGAAAGAATGGTTATCGCGAATGCAACAGGTTGTTCTTCAATTTATGGTGCATCATTCCCAGCATCTCCTTATACTAAAAATAGTGAAGGTAGAGGACCAGCTTGGGCAAATTCATTATTTGAAGATAATGCAGAATATGGATTTGGTATGAAAATTGCTATTAATACAATTCGTGATAGAATGCAAACACTTATCTTTGACAATATGGAAACATTTGAAGATGACTTACAAGAATTATTCAAAGAATGGATTGAAAACCGTGAAGACGGTGATAAAACACTTGAGTTATCAAGAAAAATCATTCCATTACTTGAAAAATCTAAATCAAAAGTTGCTGAAGAATTGTTAGAAGTAAAAGATCACTTCGTGAGACAATCTAATTGGATCATCGGGGGTGACGGATGGGCTTATGACATCGGTTATGGTGGATTAGACCATGTAATTGCAAACAATGAAGATGTTAATATCTTAGTTTTAGATACAGAGGTTTATTCGAATACGGGTGGACAATCATCTAAATCAGCACGTTCTGGTTCAATTGCGAAGTTTACTGCTTCAGGTAAACCTGGTAAGAAAAAAGACCTTGCTGCACTAGCAATGACTTATGAATCAGTTTATGTTGCTTACATCAGTATTGGTGCAAATGCAACTCAAGTGACTAAAGCTTTAAAAGAAGCTGAAGCATATCCAGGACCTTCAGTTGTAATTGCCTATACTCCATGTATTGCTCATGGAATTGATGGTGGATTAGGAACATCTCACCAACAAACTAAATTAGCAACTGAATGTGGTTACTGGCCAACATTAAGATATGACCCACGTAGAATCGCTAATGGCGAAAATCCATTACAAATCGATTCGAAAGAACCAAAATGGGAAAAATATCATGACTTCTTGTTGAGTGAAAACCGTTACCAACAATTGGTTAAATCTAACCCAGAAGCTGCTGAAAGATTACTTCACCAAAATATCGTAGATGCAAAACGCAGATGGGCATCATACAAACGTATGGCTGCTATGGATTTCTCAGAAGTAATTGAATAGTCTTTTAAATAATCAATAAAATAAGCCCCTTAGGTTTCGTTAAGTTTGACTTAACAAATTTAGGGGCTTTCTTTATGAAAAGTATTTTCATTATTATCTATTTTGTTGTATAATAGATAAGACATAAGAATAAAAAGGAGTTAATTAAATATATGCTAAAAATAACGAAAAAAATATGGATACTATTAATCATGGTTTTGGCTGGATTAGCAGTTGTTTCTTGCGCAGATAATCCTACTGAAGAACCTACAACGCAAGATCCCATTGATCATTCTTTTGATATGAAAACTGTATATTATGAGGGCAATGGATATGAAATTACTTATGAGGATTTATACCGTTCAATTAAAGTAAACGATGGAATTGATCAATTACTAACAATGATCGACCAAGAGTTACTAAAAGATTTTCTTGATTTGGTCACAACTGAGCAAATTGAAGAAAAGAGAATTAAATTGACTTATGGTACAAGTGACCAAGAAGAAATCGATGACATCGATGAAAGTCAAAAAACAAAAATGGAAACGGCATACCAAAATGGTATGTATGTTTTAGGATATTCTGAGAATGATGTACCTTACTTAGAATTAATTGTTGCTAGAGACCTTTATGTGAAGGACTTATTAACCAATCCAGATATTGAAGATAATAACATCTATCTTGATGCACAAGATGTGGCGAATGAGTATATTAAAAATAAATACGGTCAAGTTCACGCAATTATGATTCGTTATGACGCTAAGTCTGATGCGTCACAGGCACTATTAGATAATAATTTAGTAGAATTAGATGGTACCCTTAGATTATATACGGGAACGATACCACTAGATGAGTTGCCAAGTTATAGAATTAATGAGGATAACACTAGAAGTTTAACGACTCAAGAATTATTATCTTTCTTTATACAATTTTACAATGAAGAGAATGATTCACAAAATACACCTTTAAATGAATCAGCCACTGTAGAAGACTTATTATTACTTGAGGATTTAACATATCAATACGAGGATCTACAAACAATTAATACGAGACTTGGTAATTTATTATTTACAAGTCTATCTACATTAAGTGATGATCCGGAATCTGCATATTATACTTATAGACCTTATGAAGTATCAATAAGAAATGAGAATGACTATTACCTAGCGATGAATTTAGATAGGGATTATCATGATTTATCTGATTTTGATGGTGATGAAGATGACTTAAAAGCAATAATCGGGGAAGACCTGTATGGTGAAATCCTACAAAAATTAATCGATAAAAATTTAAACGATGGTTCATTTATCAATAGAAGACTTAAAACTATGAGAGAAAATCATGATTTGGAAATCCTTGATTATTTCTTGAAATTAGATTACGAAAACGTTGTTCCAGAAGGTATGGAGAGTGTTAATTTAATGAAATCTGATTTTGTTATGGCAAGTTATGATGAAACAGAAATTTTAGTGAAAGATTTGATGGGCTTCGCTTTAGAGAGAAAAGCACCATTATATTTAATACATGCATCTCAATTACAAGTTTTAAAAACAGAACATTATGATAATGTATACTGTGATGACGAAGGTAACTGTGAAACTGATTATACCCAAAATAATTCAGCAGCTATGAATGAACATTTATCTGAATTAGTTGAGTTAGAACAAGGGTTTATTCAAAGTGGATACAATGAATATTATAGCTTTGAAGATTATCTATACCTAGCTTATGGCGTTCAAAATGATGTACAGATGATGAATAGTTACATTAAAAGAACTTTAGAGCCTCTATTTCTATATGATTATATGATGGCGCATAAAACTGATATTATGAATGATATGATGACTTACATCAACGATTTCTATGATAATTATTTTTCGTTAGATGCTAAACACATATTAATCTTCATTGACGAAAATAATGATGGGAATCCTGATGACTACGAAGAGTATTATGATGAATTAGATGATCAAGCAGCGTTTGATACATTGCTTAACAGTTTTAGAACTGATATCATAGATTACTTAAATGATAATGAAGATGATTTAAGTGACTTTATAACAACTTATAGAGTTGCATCAAAAGATGACACTACATGGGGCGTTTATAGAGAAAAAGGTATTAAAGTACTAACTGAAAATCTTTCTTCAAAAGGCTCATTAACGTATATGAATTCATTCCAAACATACGAAGAAAGTTTTGTAGAGGGATTAGTCGATACTTATGAAACTTATCAGTTAGCCGAAAATATTAATAAAGATTTTATTTATAGCGGTTTAATTGAGTCTTCTTATGGATTACACTTAGTAAAAGCTGAGAAAGGGAATGATTTTGAAATTCCTTCTGCTGAGTTTACTGTGCCAACGGAAACAGAGTATAATTATCCAGCTGGATTAAATAATGATGATGTAAGAGTTAATTTATCACAATTAGAAGTGTTTATGAATTATAGAATCTATGACATCGCTAACCCAGTTGTGAATCTAGATGAAATTTATGATATGGAACAAGCAGATATACCAACAAGATTAGAAAGTGTTTTCACTTTGATGGTTCAAGATGTTCATGATGGATATTATGCATCTGCCTTCTTAAATACAGCTATACTAGAATATATCTCAACAGGTCAAATCGTTGATGATTCTGAATACTCATTCTTTACTGAAACAGAAATGAGTCAGTTCCTTGCGGGATTAAAAGATGTTTATGATTATCAAATTGAATCACAATTTGTAAAATAAATTTAAAAGCGCTTTAATAGCGCTTTTTTTGCGGAGTATAAAAATGAAAAAAATAGAAGAAAGTATTATTAAGAAAAATACGTTTTTAACAATTATTATGAATACTATTTTAGCTGTTACCAAATTAATTGGTGGTATCTTAGGTGGATCTGCTGTTTTAGTAGCGGATGCAGTAAACTCTGTGGCTGATATAGCAACGAACATCGTTGTTTTTATATCTGCGAAGTTTTCTAAAAAAGAAAAAGATAAAACTCATCCATATGGACATGAGAAGTTTGATAGCATGGTATCAATTTTTTTAGGATTAGCTTTATTGGTTACAGCCTATCAACTTGGTAAAGATGCAGCTGTAAGGTTTTATGAAGTTGTGTTTGAAAATCAGAGTATCGTTAAGCCAATGTGGTATACCTGGGTTATTGCTCTACTAACTATTGTGGTTAAAGAACTTTTATTCAGAAAAACAATAGTAGATGCGAAAAAAGCTAAGTCACAAGCCTTGACGGCGCAAGCTTGGGATCATCGGTCTGATACAATTGTCAGTTTTGGCGCAATTGTAGGGATAGTTGGTGCTATATATGGTGTTGGTTTTTTGGATCCAATTGCTTCTATGGTGATTGCTTTATTTATCTTTAGATTAGGTTTGAAAATTATAAAAACAGGTGTTTCTCAAGTTGTTGATGAGTCTGCAGATGATGACCAAGTATCTAAAATTAAAGAAATCGTTAATGAAAATAAAAATGTTCGATCAATTGATGAAATTAAGACTAGAATGTTTGGCTTAAGTATATATGTTGATTTAGAAATAAGTTTAGATGGGCATTTATCGCTTGAAGAAGCACATCAGATATCTGAAGATATACATGACCATGTCGAAGAAGAAATGCCAGATGTCATTCATTGTATGATTCATGTAAATCCAGATAATAGTAAGGAAAAATTATGATTTTAGCAATTTTAGTATCTTTACAAAAACAATTTTAAAATATTTTATACAATATGATGATAAAATTAATTCATCTTGATTATAGTTTATGTAAGTGATATAATATTTTATTACATTACAACTAGAAATTACTAGATTATATGAAGAGGTGAAACAATGGGATTTTTAGATAATTTTTTGGCAGAAGGACCAGGTATATTAGAGATTTTATTAAGAATGGTTCTCACTGCCTTCTTTGTAGGTATAATTGGATTAGAGAGACAAATGCGACATAAAATTGCTGGTATCACAACTCATTTAATGGTGGCCTTCGCTGCAACAGCAATTGCTATTTTGCAAGATGCCTTATATTTAGATGCTTTAGCTGTAGCGAAAGAGTTCGCTCAAGATCCAAGTTACTTAAATACTGTAAATATTCAAATTCAAAGACAAAGAGTTATTGCCCAAGTTATTACTGGTGTTGGTTTCCTAGGTGCAGGAACTATTTTAAAAACTAGAAATGGGATTTATGGTCTTACAACTGCTTCAACACTGTTTTTAGCTGCAATGATAGGATTATCATTTGGTATGGGGCATTATTCGCTAGGGATTATATTATCATTATTTGCGTTTATTTTCCTAACAGTCTTTAGAAAAATTTTGGGTATTACAGCATTGAAACATCAAGATAGTCCAGATATTATTGGTGCTGAAAAAGTAGATGAGTAAGAGATTCTTTGGAATCTCTTTTTTTCTTGCCAAAATCAGGAAATAAAACAGTCATATATTTTGCATTAAAGTAAGAAATAAGTTAGAATATTTATGGAAATCTGGAGGTAAATAATGATGCTAGAATTTAAAGATTTGTATGTTTCTGTAGAAGGAAATATGATTTTAAAAGGTATTAATTTAAAAGTTAATGGTGGTGAAACACATGCCATAATGGGGCCTAATGGAACTGGTAAATCAACCTTGGCTCAAGTATGTATGGGACACCCTAAATATAAAGTTGAATCAGGTGATATCTTATTCGATGGTGAAAGTATCATTGATAAGTCTGTAGATGAACGCGCTAGACTTGGAATATTCTTAGGGATGCAAAATCCAATTGAAGTGCCTGGTGTAACTAATTTCGACTTTATAAAAGCTGCCTTACAAACCAGAATGGAAAAAGGTGAGCATTTAAGAGTCGGTAAGTTTATTCTGAAATTCGAGTCTGCTTCTCAAGAGTTACAAATGGGTAAAGGACTTGCGCACAGATTCTTAAATCAAGGATTTTCTGGTGGAGAAAAAAAACGTAATGAAATTTTACAAATGAAAATGTTATCACCAAAAATCGCTTTTTTAGATGAAATTGATTCAGGTTTAGATGTAGATGCTTTAAAATTAGTTGGCGAACAAGTCACTAAAGAAAAATCATCTGACTTAGGGCTTATTTTAATTACACATTACCAAAGGTTATTGGATTATATCGTACCTGATTACGTCCATATTATGATTAATGGAAATATTGTGAAAACAGGTTCTTTAGAATTGATTACAAAAATTGACCAAGAAGGTTATGATTGGGTTAAAAAAGAATTAGGCATTGTAGATGAAGATAAAAAGCCATACTCTCTAGGCACTTGTGCAACAAAAACGATGGTGTAATAATGAAGATTCCTAAATATATTCAAAAAACCAATGCATACATTGCATTGTCTGGAGATGAAGTTATTAACCAATCAAAAGCTGTTTATAAAAATGATTCTCTTATTTTTGGTGATGGTGGAGAAATATATATTTACTTAGATAATTACTCAAATGATGAACTGAACATTAGAATTGAAGAAAATGCCAAAGTTAAATTGTATCTCATTAGTTATAATTCTAGAAAAACTAAGCTTCAAATGAATGTTGATGTTAAGGCGAAAAGCTTGTTGAATTTATATAGTAATTTTATTTCAAGACGAAGAACCAATATTCATATTGAGAGAACTTTTAACTTAGAATATAATAGTTCATTAATTTTATTAAATAACCTAACTTATAATGGACAATTAAGTCTTCACGAAGATGTCTTTTTAAATGAAGAACTTGCTAATTTAGATATTGACTTATTAAATGTCGGATCTAAAGAAGATAATATTTATGTTAATCAACATGTTTATCATAAATCTAAAAAAACATATTCTCAAATAAATAATTGGATGATCAGCCATGATAACGCAAAACTTGATTATTATGTGAATGGAACAATTGAAAAAGGTAATGAGTTATCAAATTGTCATCAATTAAATAAAGGTATTATTTTATCTGAAAATGGAGAAATCAAAGTTAAGCCAACATTATTTATAGATGAATATAATGTTAAGGCAAGTCACGGGGCTGCTATAGGACAAATTGATGAGAATCAATTGTTTTATTTGTTAAGTCGTGGTTTAAGTGAAGTTGAAGCAAGAAGTTTAATTATTTCTGGCTATATTAATCCATTCGTAAATAAAATTAAAAACAAATCGTTGGAGTCACAACTTAAGAGAAAAATTAGTTCTTTAATATAGAAGGTGAGTTTTTGAAACAAAATCCATGGAAAAAAGATTTTCCACAAATAAATAATCAATTACATTACTTTGATAGTGCAGCGACAAGTTTAAAACCTATATCGGTTATAGAAGAAGTCGATTTTTACAATGAAAAATTGAGTTCAAATATTAATAGGGGCATGTATTATGAAAGTCAAAAGGCAACTGAGTTGTATGAAGAAGCAAGACAATCGGTTGCTAAGTTTATAAATGCTGACCTGAATGAAGTTGTTTTTACAAGAGGGACAACTTCAAGTTTAAATATGGTCGCAAGGTCTTATGGTTTGAACCATTTAAAAACTGGAGATGAAATTTTAACATCTGAGTTAGAACATCATTCTTCGATTTTACCTTGGCAATATGTTGCACATAAAACAGGTGCGAAAATTAAATATATACCTTTAACCGATTCAGGGAGAATTACTTTAGAAGCTTTTGAGGCTTCTATTAACGATAAAACTAAGGCTGTTGTTATCAACCATGTTTCTAATGTGATGGGACACATAGCACCGATTAAAGAGATAGTAGCCCTAGCCCATGAATATGGTGCCATAGTGGTTGTTGATGGGGCACAGGCAGTTCAACACATACATGTAGATATGAAAGCCTTAGATGCTGATTTTTACGCTTTTTCTGGTCATAAGATGTTAGGGCCAACTGGAATTGGTATTCTGTATGGCAAAAGTTATTTGTTAGATGAAATGGAACCACTAGAATATGGTGGCGACATGGCACTTGATGTGATGAAACAGCAATTCACTTGGAAAGAGTCACCTACTAAATTCGAAGCAGGTACAATGCCAATAGCATCTGCAATTGGTTTAAAAGCCGCGGTTGAGTATTTACAAAAAGCTGGATTAGATAATATTCATAAATACACTAAAGAATTGTATAATTATTTAATGGATAAATTGAAAGATATTAAAGACATTGACTTATACAATAAGAACTCAGATACATTTATTTTTACATTTAATTTAAAGAACGTGCCTTCACATGATGCAATCACTTTCTTTTCTGAGAAACATATCGCATTAAGAGCAGGTCAACATTGCGCAAAGTTAATTCATGACTTTTTAGGAATTAATTCTTCATTAAGAGGAACCATATACCTATATAATACTTATGAGGATGTTGATTTGTTTATTGATACATTAAAAGAAGCTATTGATTATTTTAAAAAATTAGGATTTTAGAGGTGAAGCGATGAGTAATTTAGATCATTTATATAGAGAAATCATTATGGAACACTATAAGAATCCCCGTAATCAGGGATTGGTAGAAAATCAAGATTACAAATCGAATCGAATAAAGAACCCATCTTGTGGCGATGACATCACCATACAAGTATTGGTAGAAGATGGAATTGTTAAGGATGTTAAGCAAGAAGCTACTGGTTGTTCAATTTCTGTTGCTTCAGCATCAGTTCTTACAGAATTGGTAATTGGTAAACCAGTTGAAGAAGCTAAGAAAATTGTAGATACATATTTAAACATGGTCACAAATAAGGAATTTGATGAATCAGTTGATTTGGAAGAGGCTGCTGTTTTTAGTGGTGTCAAAAAATTTCCTGCTCGTATTAAATGCGCATCAATTGCTTGGGTGGCTTTTAAAGACAGCTTAGAATAGAGGGATATCATGAGTCAAAAAGATAATTTTGATTATAATAAAGACTATAAATATGGATTTAAAACCGAAACGAAATCCATCAGAGAAACAAAGAGAGGTTTGTCGGAATCTGTTGTTAGGGAAATTTCAGAAATAAAGAAAGAACCTAAATGGATGTTAGAAGTTCGTTTAGATGCATTAAAAACTTTTTATGAAATGTCTGACCCTAATTGGGGACCGGATTTAACTGATATCGATTTTAATGACATTATTTATTACATTAAACCATCAGATAAAGTAGAAAAAGATTGGAAGGATGTTCCAGAAGAAATTAAAGATACTTTTAATAAATTGGGCATACCTGAGGCCGAACAAAAATATTTATCTGGTGTGACGACACAGTTCGAATCAGAAGCAGTTTATCATAGCCAAATTAAAGAATTAAATGATCAAGGTGTAATCTTTTTGGATACTGATAGTGCTTTAAAAGAATATCCGGAATTGTTTAAAGAGTATTTTACAAAGGCTGTTCCATATAAGGATAATCGCTATGCAGCATTAAATACAGCTGTTTGGAGTGGAGGATCATTCATTTATATACCTAAAGGTGTTCAAATTGATAAACCACTACAATCTTACTTTAGAATAAACTCTGAAAGAATGGGACAATTTGAGAGAACGATGATTATTGTGGATGATGATGCGAGTTTAAATTATGTTGAAGGCTGTACTGCTCCAATATATACTCAAAACTCCTTACATGCTGCAGTGGTAGAAATATATGTAAAAAAACATGCCAAATGCCGTTATTCGACAGTTCAAAACTGGTCAACAAATATTTATAATTTAGTAACAAAACGATCGATTGTAGAAGATTATGGCCATATGGAGTGGATTGATGGTAATATCGGTTCAGGTGTAAATATGAAATACCCTAGTTGTATTCTGAAAGGTGATTATGCAAAAGGAACGACAATTACCATTGCATTTGCTGGAAAGAATCAACATCAAGATACAGGTGCAAAAATGATTCATATTGGTAAACATACAACATCAAAAATAGTTTCAAAATCTATTGCAACAAAAGGTGGGAAAGTCAATTATCGTGGTACCGTATCTCAAGAAGGCAATGCAGAACACGCAAAAGCAACCATAGAATGTGATACAATCCTGGTTGATAGAGATTCATCTTCAGACACAATTCCAACAAATATTGTTAAAAACTTCAAAGGACAAATAGAACATGAAGCGACAGTTTCTAAAGTCAGTGACGAAGAATTATTTTATTTAATGAGTCGCGGACTAACAGAAGATGAAGCCAAGGAAATGATTGTTATGGGCTTTATAGAACCATTTGCAAGGGAATTACCGATGGAATATGCTGTAGAGTTAAATCAATTAATCAAATTAGAAATGACCGATTCAATCGGGTAAACGATAAACACACAAAGAAATTTGTGTGTTTATTTTGTTTTACACAAAAAGTTATTGTGTTTTACACAAATATATGATATTATACTTTTGGTGGTGATAAAAATGAATTCTCAGATGAAAAAAGGTATTGTTGAATTATGTATAATGAAATTGATAGAAACAAAAAAATCATCAACATTTGAAATACTAAAAAAAATGAGAACACTTGAGGTGAACGAAAATACTATATACCCTATTTTAAGACGGTTAAATAATGAAGGATACTTAAAACAAGAGAAGGGTAAAAGTGACGTTGGTGCACCTAGAAAGTATTATGACTTAACTGAAAAAGGAAGAATTGAATTAACCGATCAAATCAATGAATGGTTTGATTTCACAAGTTCAGTGAATAGAATATTAAAGGAGGACAATGATGAATAAACAAGAGTATTTGGAAACATTAGAGTATTATTTAAAAGAAAGACATTTTTATCGTGATGAAATTAGTGAAATCATAGAGGACTATTCATTGACTATTGATGAAGCGATTGATAATGGTGTCACAGAGGATGAACTAGAAACTTATTTAGGAAAACCTAGAGAAATAGTAAAACATTTAAGAAGAACCATTGTTATGAAAAGAGTGAGAAGTAATAAGTTTGTTGCTTTATCTCCTTTTATTTCTGCAATTATATTTTTTATACTAGGATTTGGTTTTGACTATTGGGAATATGGATGGTTGGTATTCTTATTAATTCCAATCAGTGGGGTTTTATCTAGTAGGGGGCACAGAAAAATATACTCAATTATTGAAGTCATGCCATTTATTTCTTTAGGTGTTTTTCTTGCAATTGGACTAATTTTGGAAGTGTGGCATCCAACTTGGGTTGTTTTCTTATTGATACCAGCTGTGGCTATATTGGATACTAGAGATAAGTATAAATATTTATCATTTCTTATATTTATTTTAGGGCCATTTTTATATTTAGGGTCATATTACTTTTATCCATTCGAATATAATTGGTTCTTATTATTTATAATGGCAATACCAGCAATATATTCAGGTTTATTTTCAGTCAGGATAAACGGCGTTAGAGATAAGAAGTTGGAGCGAACATATGGGTCATTTCTTGTATTATTAGGAGGAATCTATATTATCTTAGGAGCGTTATATGGTATATGGCATCCACTATGGTTGATTTTTTTATTGATACCAATAGTCGCAATTATTTTATCAATGAAAGTCTATAAACAAAAAGTGCCTTTGGTTGCTTTATCACCTTTTATTGCTGTTATATTATTTATTTTAACAGGAGAAATTTTTAATGCATATCAATGGAGCTGGCTATTCTTTTTTATCATTCCTATGACTGCAATAATCACAAATTCTAATAAAAAGTTTTCTTTAGTTGCTTTATCACCATTTATAGCAGTTACTCTATTCTTTTGGGCGGGTCAATTTCTAAATGGTTATCAGTGGAGTTGGTTATTCTTTTTACTTATCCCTATGACCGCAATTATCAGTGACTGATAAAAAATATAGATATTATATTACAAAAAAGAACTTTTATGATAAAATATGTAAAAGGAGGCTGTTATGAAATTAGTTATGGCGATTGTATCTAACGATGATGCAAATGTAGTTACTAAAACTTTGATTCAGTCTGATTTCTTTGTAACAAAGCTTGCTACAACTGGTGGATTTTTAAAAAGTGGGAACACCACAGTAATCATTGGTGTACAAGATGAACGATTAGAGGAATGTATTGAATTAATTTCAGAACATTCTAAACAAAGATCAAAATTGGTCCCTAATGCGATATCAAGTGAGTTTGGCATATTTTCTTCAACGCCTGTAGAAGTTCAAGTTGGAGGGGCAACCATTTTTATTATGGATGTAGAACAATTTATAAAAACATAAAAGAAGGATTATTCCTTCTTTTTTTTTGAGAAAAAATTATAAAAAAAGTAGAATATCGAGGTGAAATATGATTGATTTTATCAAAGTCATTGATTTTAAAATACATGTATTAGAAAATCATCAAATATATATATATGATGAAGCTTTTTCTAAATATTTTAATCGACTACTAGAAAAGTATTTTGTTAACCTTTCCATAAGAGAGAAATTAATTAAAAGAAAGTATGCCTTTAAGAATAAAATACCAATTATTGTTGATGAAAATCATCTATTTTTATGCATCAAGTCATATAGGTTGTATGAAGGGTTTTATATTAATTATTATCAAATAATAGATTGGAAAAAGAAAAATTCAGGCGTTGTTATATATTTTAAAGATAATCATTGTATGTTTTTAGATTCATATAAGAGTTTTATAAAACAAATAGAAAAAGTTAAACTAATAATATAATCACCATCAACAAATTAAATAATCAATGATAATCATCATAAATTGTGGAAAAAAGAAAGAATCTTTAGTATAATAGTGATTGTGATTAGAGGAGGAATAATATGAAAAAGAAAACCTTAGAAGATATTCAAGTTAATGGAAAGAAGGTATTGGTAAGAGTTGATTTTAACGTGCCTGTACAAGATGGAAAGATAACGGATGATAATCGTATCATTCAAGCTTTACCAACCATCGAATATTTACTTGAAGAAAATGCTAAAGTGATTTTGTTATCACATTTAGGTAGGATTAAAAAACCAGAAGACTTAAAAGAAAATTCATTAAAAGTTGTTTCAGAGAGATTAAGCGAATTATTAGATAAGCCAGTTAATTTTGTACCTGAAACAAGAGGTGAATTATTAGAAAAAGCAATTAATGACATGAAAGCAAAAGAAATTGTTATGATTGAAAACACTAGGTTTGAAGATTTAACAGGAAAGAAAGAATCTAAGAATGATCCAGAGTTAGGAGAATATTGGGCAGGTTTAGGTGATGTATTTGTTAACGATGCATTTGGTACAGCACATCGCTCACATGCTTCAAATGTTGGGATAGCCAGTCGCTTAGAAACAGCTGCAGGATATTTAATGGAAAAAGAAATCCGATATATAGGTTCTACAGTTGAAAATCCTGAGAGACCTTTTGTAGCTATTTTAGGTGGCGCAAAAGTTTCTGATAAAATTGGTGTAATAGAAAATTTATTAAAAATCTCTGATAAAGTATTAATTGGTGGCGGTATGGCATATACCTTTATGAAAGCACAAGGCTATAATATTGGTAATTCTATTGTCGAAATGGATAAAGTTGATTTGGCAGACCGCTTGTTAAAACAAGCAAATGGAAAAATCATTTTGCCTGTCGATTTCGCTGTAGCTGAAGAATTCTCAGCTGACTCACCATTTAGATATACAGACTATAAAGGCATCAAGGAAAATGAAGAAGGTCTAGATATTGGACCAAAAACTATTAAAATGTTTAAAAAAGAATTAAAGGGTGCAAAAACAGTTGTATGGAATGGACCTGTTGGAGTATTTGAGTTTGAAAATTTTGCCAAAGGAACAAAAGCAATTTGTGAAATTCTTGCGAACTTAGAAGACACAAGAACAATTATTGGTGGTGGCGATTCAGCTGCTGCAGCAATTCAAATGGGCTTTAAAGAAAAATTCACACACATTTCTACAGGTGGAGGTGCTTCTTTACAATTCTTAGAAGGTAAAGAATTACCTGGTATAGAATCTATTGATGATTCTGTAGATTGTGGATGCGAAGGTTCTGATTGCGAGTGCTAAATAAAAAATTAAGTAAAGGGATGATTTTATGAGAAAACCAATTATAGCTGGTAACTGGAAGATGTTTAAAACCAGAGATGAGGCTTTATACTTTATTTTAAAAGTATCTGAAAAAATGCCAAAAAAAGAAAAAGTAGACACAATTATATTTGCTCAAGCACCGTTAATGAGATGTTTAATCACCCGACAAGGTGAGGAACTTAGAATAGGAGCTCAAAATCTTCATTATGAAGATGAAGGGGCCTATACTGGAGAAGTATCAGGACCGTTATTGAATTCATACAATGTAGAGTATGTTTTAATAGGACATAGTGAGCGTCGTCAATATTTTCATGAAACCGATGAAGATGTCAATAAAAAAATTAATGCAGCGATTAGAAATGATTTATTACCAATCGTATGTGTTGGTGAAAAATTAGAAGAGAGAGAAAGCGGTAAAATGAATGATGTCTTAGAAAGACAAATAAAAGGCGCTTTCAAAGACATACCTGCAATAGAAATGAAAGACATTGTTGTTGCTTATGAACCTATATGGGCTATTGGAACTGGTAAAACTGCTACAGCAGACCAAGCAGATGAAGCATGTGGATTTATTCGTTCAACAATTAAGAACTTATATGGCTCAGTCGTTGCAGAAGGTATTCGTATTCAATACGGTGGTTCAGTGAAACCTGCCAACATTGATGAATTAATCGCAAAAGAAAACATCGATGGTGCATTAATCGGTGGAGCTTCATTAGATCCAGATAAATTTATTACTTTGGCAAATGCGCCATTAAAAAACAAATAATTATTTGATAAAAAAACCTAACCATTTCAAAGTGGTTAGGTTTTTAATATTTAGTTTATGTCTTTAAATAAATAGATTATGGTTTGAATCATTCGTATCACCTAAATAAGTGGCAACTCCTGCGATTTCAATACCATCTATTAACTCTTCTTTTTTGATACCTAAGATATCCATGCTCATTGCGCAAGCTGTTAATTTAATGTCTAATTCTTTTGCTTTTTCAATCATTAACTCTAGAGAGTCTACTGATTTCTTTTTCATAATATGACGCATCATTTTGGGTCCCATTCCACCCATATTCATTTTAGAAATAGGGAGTTTATTCGTTCCACGAGGCATCATTCTTCCAAACATTTTTTCTAAGAAATTTTTCTTGACTTTTTGTTTCTTTGGCTTTCTTAAACATTTAGACCCCAAAAAGTGAAGAACAAAGATACATCTTTACCCATGGCTTTTGCACCTTGAGCAATAATGAATGCAGCTAATGCTTTATCAAGGTCTTGTGAAAATACAACTATAGTTGTACCATCTTTAACTGATTTAGAAGTTGAATGTTCTTTATTTGCGTAGCCTTTTTGAATAAATGCTTTAATATTATTGTTATCTTTTTCGATACCTAGTAATTTATGGCCACCGTTTTTACTCCATGTTTGAACATCTTTTTCAAAACCAGGATCACTTGCTGAAATTTCAAGTATATCTCCATCTTTCAGGTTCTCTAAACTTTTATAGGCTTTTACAATTGGTCCGGGACATTGAAGACCAATAGCATTAACACTTAGTGTCACATCTTTTATATCTTCAACCTTTATTTCAGGTATATCTATTTTCATGGTTCCAGAATCATCGACATCTTGACATGCTTTTAAATTTCCTGGATTATAAACACATTGATAAGTTCTAAATGCACCATCAAGATTATAAACATCAAAGTTGTTTTGGCTTAAAATTCTATAAGCATTATAGGCTCTAATACCTGTTTGACAATAGATATAGATTTTTTTGTCAACAGGTAATTCCTTAAGTCTATTTCTAAGTTCAGGTAAGGGAATATTAATAGAAGTAGGTATATTGCCTAATTCATATTCGACTTTGTCTCTAACATCTAATATATATGATTCTGCCTCTATTAAATCATTAACATCATTCCATTGAATTGTTTTAACTAAATTATTGATAATATTTTCCGCAACGAAACCAAGCATATTCACTGGATCTTTTGCTGAAGAGAAAGGTGGTGCATAAGATAATTCTAAATCTTTTAAATCAGTAACTTTTAGATTTGATCTAATGGCTGTTGCTAATACATCAATTCTTTTATCAATGCCGTCCATACCGACAGCTTGTGCCCCGTATATTTTTTCTGATTTTGGATCAAACAAAAGTTTCATGGCAATTGAACTTGAACCAGGATAATATCCAGCATGGCTTCCTGGGTGAATATGGATTGCTTTATATTTAATGTTTTTTCTAATAAGTGTTTTCTCATTATTCCCAGTAGAACCAACAGTATAATCAAATACTTTTGCGACGCTGGTTCCCATAGAACCATTATAAATTGCTTTGTTACCAGTTAAGTTATCCGCAACAATACGTCCTTGTTTGTTTGCAGGTCCAGCAAGTGGAATCATAACTTGATCACCAGTTACAAAGTCTTTAACCTCGATAACATCACCAATAGCATAGATTGATGGATCACTAGTTTGCAAGTACTCATTGACCTCTAAACCACCAAATTTTCCAAGTTTTAAACCTGCATCTTTGGCAATCATATTTTCAGGTCTTACACCAATAGAAAAAATAATTAAATCGGTATTAATGATTTTACCAGACTTTAATTCAACTTCTTTGCCTTCTTTGTTAAATGAACTTACACCATCAGATAAAATCAAATCAACATTCTTATCACGTATATGTTGGTGGACAATTTCAGCCATTTCAATGTCAACAGGTCCCATAACTTGTTCAGCCATTTCAACTATTGATACATTCATACCTAGATGATGTAAATTTTCAGCCATTTCAATACCGATAAATCCGCCACCAATAACAACTGCGTTCTTAGGTTTTTTATCGTTTATATATGACTTAATATGATCCATATCAGGAATACTTCTTAAAGTAAATAAGTTTTTTGCTTCATTTATTCCTGGTATAGGTGGTTTGACAGGGAAAGCCCCTGTTGATATTACCAAATCATCATAATGTTCTGTATAGACTTCATTAGATTTGATGTTTTTAATAGTAAGTTTTTTGTTTTTGGTATCAATACTCATTGCTTCTGAAAATATACGAACATCAATATTGAATCTAGCTTCCATATCTTCAACTGTTTCAACGAGAAGTGCATCTCTACTTTGGATAACATTACCAATATAGTAAGGTAATCCACAGTTAGCGAAAGATATGTATTCGCCTCTTTCAATCATGATGATTTCTCTATTTTCATCAAGTCTTCTTAATCTTGTTGCTGTGGATGCTCCACCTGCAACTCCGCCAATAATAATAGTTTTTTTCTTCATAGTATCCTCCATTCACACACAAAGATTATCATACGCCTTTCAACACTAAAATTCAAATGAATTGCTTATTTAAATCCCATAAAAAAAAGCCGAAATAAATCGGCTTAGTTTAAATATTATTTGTTGTATAACTCTACAATTAAATTCTCTTGAATTTCAGGTAGAATTTCGTTACGTTCAGGTAAGCGAGTGTAAGTTGCAACATTGTTTTCATCATCGAAATCGATGTACTCTTGTCTAGCTGCTTGAGCTTCAATAGCTTCTTTAACAATCACTAAATCTTTAGATTTTTCTCTTAAAGATATTTTTTGACCTGGTTTTACTCTAATAGAAGCAATACTTGCTTTTGTTCCGTCTAAAAGAATATGACCGTGGTTTACTAATTGTCTAGCTTGTTGTCTCGTTCTAGCAAAGCCTGCTCTATAAACTAAGTTATCTAATCTTGATTCTAGTAAGAATAAGAAGTTAGAACCTTGTTTACCTTGCATTTTTTTCGCTTCATTAAATGTTTTACGGAATTGTTTTTCATTGATACCGTAAGTAAAACGAACACGTTGTTTTTCTTGTAACTGTAAACCATACTCAGATAATTTACGGCGTCTCTTTTGTCCGTGTTGACCAGGGGCATAAGGACGTTTGTTTAATTCTTTACCTGTCTCAGAAAGTGAGTATTCTAAACGACGACTCTTTTTCCAAGTTGATCCTGTAAATCTTGACATATATGATCCTCCTTTTTAAATTTATTTACACTGTAATTGAGGAGTTCTCTATTAACTTAGGTTGATCATTTTGATGGTTTCTTGTTAAGCAGTTAACAATACTAACAACCCTTTAATGATGGAATAATCAACATCTAAATCAACATAAAACAACTGCTTTTTATTACATGCGCACAAGGTATTATACACGACTGACTATAAAAAGTCAAATAAAAAATCGACTGATTTTCTTAGTGTTTCTGCAGTTTTTTTATCAAATCTTTTAATGACTGGCGAGTCAATATCTAAAACTCCAATTAGTTTATTATCTTTAATAATTGGGATGACGATTTCTGCATTTGAAGCATCATCACAGGCAATATGTCCTGGGTAAGCATGAACATCATCAACAATAATAATTTCTTGTTTTATAGCTGATGTTCCACAGACACCTTCACCCATTGGTATTGTTTGTACAGCTGCTTTTCCTTGGAATGGTCCAAGGTATAGTTCCTTACCATCATATAAGTAAAAACCAACCCAATTTAACTGTGGAACCATCTCTTTAATGATCGCTGCGAAGTTTGCTAGATTGGTAACTTGTTTATAATTTTTGTCTAAATACAATCCTAAATACTCATTTATTGTTATTTGATTCATCATTAATCACCTCTCACTCAAAATATTATAATTTATTACTCAATAAATATCAATCAGTATGATAAAATAATAGTGAGGGAGTCGATAAAATGTACGATTATATCATGATTAAATATGGAGATTTGATTTTAAAGGGAAAAAATCAACATATTTTTAGAAGAAACATCAACAACCAAATCGCTCACAAGCTTTATGGCTTTGATATAGATATTAATTTTCAACACGATTTAGTATTCATTAAGTTGAAAGACGAAAATCCAGATGAAATTATAGAAAAACTTGATTATATTTCAGGTTTATCATCCTATAGTAAGGTGAAGGCATGCAAATTTGATTTAGAGACCATTGCCAAACATGCAATTGATATTATTAATGAAGAAATTAAAGAAGAAACAACCTTTAAGATAGAAACTAAAAGAGCTGATAAAAGGATTCCTTTAACATCGCTTGATATAACCAGTAAATTATCAAAGTTAATTTTACGACATGTCAGTCAATTAAAAGTTGATGTTCACAATCCTGAAAAAACACTTCATGTTGAGGCTAGGCAAGATCAAACCTATATTTATTTGGATAAAATACCTGGATTAGGTGGTTTTCCAACATCGATAGGTGGAAGAGGCTTACTGATGTTAAGTGGCGGTATTGATTCTCCTGTTGCGGGATATTTAGCAATGAACACCGGATTAGAAATAGAATGTATTCATTTTGAGTCAACACCTTTAACACCTATTGAGTCAGTACAAAAGGTGATTGATTTAACCAAAAAATTGTCTAAATATTCTAGTGGATCAAAGATTAAGCTACATTTGGTACCATTTAAGGAAATACATGAGATGTTGTTGAATGAAGTTGAAGAACCATATTTAATTACAATTATGAGAAGGATGATGTATAGAATAGCTGAAGGCATTGCTAAAGCAAATAATAATAAAGTAATTATCTCTGGAGATTCTATAGGACAAGTTGCATCTCAGACAATTGAATCATTGATTGCAGTACAAGAGCCAATATCAACATTAATTATTAGACCTTTATCAACCTATGATAAAAGTGATATCATAAAGCTTGCTAGAAAAATAAAAACTTTAGAAATTTCAAATAAACCTTTTTCTGATTGTTGTACGGTATATATTCCAAGAAATCCTGTTATAAAACCTAGTATACAAAGGTCTGAGTTAGTTGAATCTAAATTAGATTATGATTTAATGGTAAAAAAAGCTATAAAAGATACACGCTCTATTATGATTAAAGACCGAGAAAATATTAATATTATTGATAAAGGTTTTACTGTAGAGGAAATATTTAATGAAAATTTTAAAGACGAATAGATTAATATTAAGATCATTTGATATGGATGATGTGTACGATGTTTATGATTATGCAAAAAGACATGATGTTGGACCGCTCGCTGGATGGCGACCCCATAGTGATGTTGAAGAAACCAGAAAAATTATTAAACATTTTATTGAAAAAGATGATGTTTATGCAATTATTTTTAAAGAAGAAAATAAAGTCATAGGTTCGCTTGGAATTCATTTTACGACATTAGGTTCACTTGGCGAGGTCTATGAACTAGGTTACGTCTTACATCCAAGTTACCATAGACAAGGCATAATGACTGAAGCTGTTGATGCTGCACTTGAAGATTTTTTCTTAAATGAAAACAATGATGAAATCTATGTTGGTCATTTTATGGAAAATGCACCTTCTGAAAAGCTCATTATGAAATTAGGTTTTGAGTTTATTGAAGACATAAGCTATCAATCAAGAGATTATGGAGAAAAAGAGTCAAAAATATATAAAATAACAAAACTAAATTATGTACTTAAAAAGGGGAGAAAATAATGAAAAAATGGAGTTTAAAAAAATTATACTTAGGATTTGATGATGCTAAATTTAAAGAAGACTTAGAAAAATTAGATCAATTAATTCTTGAAATCAATTCTCAATCTATTGATTTTAAGAATTATGATAAGAAGTCTCAAAAATTAGAAAGATACTTAAGGAATGAGATGGCTTTGAATGATTTGGTTGATAAATTATATCATTTTGCATCATTAACAACTGCTGTTGAAAGTACCAATCAAGAAGCGAATAAAATGGTGAATTTATTACAAACTAAGTTGACTCAGTTAACTGAAATTGGAACAATATTTGTTAAATGGATGAAAAACTATCCGGATCTAGATAATGACTTGCAAAAGAGTGATTTATTAAAAGAACATGCATTTTATTTACACGAAATCCAAGATAAAGCTTCTCATTTATTATCAACTGATTTAGAAGTTATGATTGCTAAGTTAAGACAAACCGGTTCTTCAGCTTGGGGTAAATTACAGTCATTGTTAACTTCTACACTTGATGTAAAATATGATGGAGATATTATAACTTTATCTGAAGTTAGAAATTTAGCGACTGACAAAGATCCTGAAGTGAGAAGAAAAGCTTATCAAGCCGAGTTAAAATCTTATGAAGAAATTGAAGATTCTATAGCTTTTGCTTTAAATTCAATTAAAGGTGAAGTCAATACAATATCAAAAGCAAGAGGTTTTGAATCACCATTAGAACAAGCTTTAGATAATAGTAGAATGGAAAAAGAAACCTTAGAAGCAATGCAAGCTGCCGTTGTAGAATACTATGATATCTTTAGAAAATATTTACAAAGAAAAGCAAAATTATTAGGACATAAAAACGGACTACCTTTCTATGACTTGTTTGCACCTATTGGAAAAAACGATACAACATTTACAATTGAAGAAGCTAATGAGTATGTTCTTAAAAATTTCGGTTCTTTCTCACCAAAATTACATGATTTAGCCAAAAGAGCTTTTGATGAGGAATGGGTAGATTATACACCTAGAAAGGGTAAAAGAGGAGGCGCATTTTGTGCAAATATGCATGTCATTAAAGAAAGTCGTGTTATGACTAACTTCACGGGATCTTTCTCTGATATGATTACTTTATCTCATGAGTTGGGTCATGCTTACCATGGCGATGCTATATTTGGAGAATCAAATTTAAATAGTAATTATACTATGCCTGTGGCTGAGACTGCTTCGACTTTCTGTGAAACAATAGTTAATAATGCAGCCATTAAAGACGTAAAATCAAATGAAGAGAAAATTTTCTTATTAGAATCTTCATTACAAGATTACACACAAGTTGTTGTAGATATAATGTCTCGTTTCATTTTTGAAAAATCTGTCTTTGAGGGTAGAGAAAAAACAGTGTTTGATGCATCAGAATTAAAAGATTTGATGCTTGATGCTCAGAAACAAACATACGGCGAAGGTTTAGATGAAAACACATTACATCCATATATGTGGGTATGTAAGCCACATTATTATTCAGGTGGATTAAGTTATTATAACTTCCCTTATACTTACGGATTATTATTTGCTAAAGGACTCTATGCAAAGTATTTAGAAGATAAAGAAGGATTTGTAAAAGTATATGATGAATTACTGGCGGCAACAGGTAAAATGAAGGTAGAAGAAGTTGCTAAATTAGCAAATATTGATGTAACTAAAAAAGATTTTTGGATGAGTTCACTAGAATTACTGAAAAGGGATATTGATTTATTCTTACAATTAACAGAGTAACTTAAAAAATTAGGAGGCATTTTAAAATGAAAAAATTATTAATTACTAGTTTAATGTTTGTTTTTTCATTAACTATGATTGGGTGCCAAGAAAGTGGGTTAACCACCGAAGCGCCACATCAACTAAGTAACAATATTAGAAGTTTTTCGAATCAAGGAGAATTAGAAGAATATTTTGAAACAATGGAAATTGAAATGACGAATCGAAATTTATTTTCTATTACAGATGGGGCTCTTACACCAGAAGCTAGTATGGAAGACTCCAATCAAAGTAAAGATTCTCATTCTGAGACAAATGTTCAAGTTGAAGGTGTCGCTGAAATAGATAGTATCATCACCGATGGTCAATTTATCTATATAGCAAAAAACAATTCTTTAAGGATTGTTGATGTTGAATCTATGTCAGTTGTTTTTGAAGAAGTAATAGAAGGCGGCTATTATTCTGGGTTATATTTGTATAACAATAAACTTGTCGCTATTTATAGCCAGTACCAGCAAATTACTCAGGAAGAAGAATCAACTGAGTATTATTATTGGTGGTGGTGGGGTTCTAATAACCTGATGATTGATGTTTATGATGTCTCTGATATGGATGATGTCAATGTAGTAAGATCTTTAGAATTTAAGGACACTTCACTTACAGATAGTCGTATAATTGATGGGCAAATGTATCTTGTTATGTATAATTATTTATATTCAATGAACGATGAAATTCCAGTTCCAGAATATAGTGATTCATTCGTGAATGAATAAATGATGAATATACCTTATCAAAATATCTATTACTTTCTAGACAATGATGTTTCAACATCATACTTATTGATAGGGACATTCTCTTTAGAGGATGAAGACAAGATTCAATTAGATGCTTATTTAGGTTATGCTTTTGATTTTTATATGAATCAAAATAATATATATATATCAAGTAGACAATATATTTACCAAGAGGAATCATACAGAGTTGATTATAAAACCAATGTTATGAGATTTGAATTAATAGATAAGATACCTGTTTTTCAGTCTTCGAATACGATTGATGGTTGGACTTTAAATCAATTTTCTTTTGATGAGTATGAGGGTGTTTTACGTGTAGCAACAACAGATTATAATTACACAAGTGACACAACAGAGATTACCAATCAAATGTATTTTTTAGATGCGACTAACCAAGACCTAACATTAATATCTGTTTTAGAAGGACTTGGAAAACCCAATGAAAGAATCTATGCAGTTCGAATGAATGGCGATATTGGATATGTGGTCACGTTTGTAAATACAGATCCGTTATATAAAATTGATTTATCAGACCCTGAAAACCCTGAAATTCTTGGAGAACTTTATGAAGAAGGGGTTAGTGATTATTTGCATCAAATCAACGACGATTTAATGATTGGTATAGGTAGACAAGCAGAAACGGTAAATGATTTTACTCGTTTCACAGGTGTTAAGGTTGCATTATATGATACTACAGGAAATACGCCTGTGACCTTGGAAACCTTATTCGTTGAAGGTGAGTATTCATATTCACCTGTGACTTATAATCATAAGTTGTTTGTAGAATACGAGTGGCAAAACAATTTAATGTTTGCGATTCCAGTTTATGGGTATTTTGAAGAATACAGCAAGTATTATCAGGCAATCTATGTTTATCAAGTAGATGCTATAAACGGACTAGAACAATTGGCGATTTTAATGGATGACCATACAGATGATTATTACTATGGTAATATTGAAAAGGTTGTCTTTATCAATGATTCAATTTATACTATTTCATATGATTTTGTTGTTGAATATGATTTGGCTCAAGATTTTGAACAAGTTGATATGATTGATATAAACAATAGAAATTAAGAGGTGGTTTTATTAATACAATTACATCTACAAACAATGCACTAATTGTTGAAGTCAATAAGTTAAAGCAAAAGAAATATCGACAATCAAATCAACAATTTATTGTAGAAGGATTACACCTTGTTGAAGAAGCTTATCAAGCTGGTGTTTTAATGATGGTTTTTTGTATAGAAGAACCATCTTTTAAGGATGTTGAAATACATCTTGTGACTGAAGATATTATTAATAAATTATCCGATGTGCAAAGTCCTCAAGGAATCATTGGGGTGTGTCAAATGAAGACAAAAGAGAGTATCGATGGAAAAATTCTTTTACTAGATCGATTGCAAGACCCTGGAAATATGGGAACGCTTATACGTTCTGGTGTGGCTTTTGGTTTTAATACCTTAGTTGTTGATCAATGTGTGGATATTTATAACCCAAAAGTAATTCGTGCAACTCAGGGGGCCATATTTAAAATAAATGTTATTGATAAGGCTATTATTGATTTTATGAATGAACATGAAGAAATCAATTTTTTAGCGACGGATTTATCAAGTGTTATTCATTTAGAAGATATTGAAGTTCATTCGGATAGAATTGGTGTTATTCTCGGTAATGAAGGCAGTGGCGTGAGAAAAGAAATTATAGATGGTTCTAATTTGATTTTTAAGTTGAAAATGCAAAATATGGAATCATTGAATGCTGGTGTAGCTGGTAGTATAATCATGTATTATTTAGGAGGTGTTTAAATATGGTTTATCTTTATGATGATAATAGAGTATATGCAGAAGAAGAAGATTTACTTCTAGCAGAGGTAACATTTCCTTATATAAATAATGACAAAGTCAATATTAATCACGTTTTTGTAAATCCACGTTTAAGAGGACAGGGTGTTGCATCTGAAATCATGAAATTTACATATAATTTTATAAAAACAAAAGGTTTAAAAACGACTGCAACTTGTCCTTATGCAATTCGTTGGTTTGACAAACATAATGAATATCAGGACATCCTTGTAAAAGGCTAGTATCATATCGATTTTTCTTGAATTCTTATAGGGCATATGATATAATATTTTTACATAAGGTAACGTGAGAGGGTCGTCCCCTCTCATTTTTATTGGAAAGGATGATAAAAATGGAATTATCAAGGTTAAAAAATGAAATTGATTCTTTTTTGAAATCAATTGGATACAATCTTTATAATTTAGAAATTGTGAAAGAAGATAAGGATAAAATATTAAGGATTTATATTGACAAACCAGAAGGTGTTGTTATTGATGATGTTGTTTTAGCAACAAAAAAATTAAATCCCTTTATTGATGAATTGGATCCAATAGAAGGTTCATATATGATGGAAGTTTCATCAGCTGGAGCAGAAAGAGAATTAAGGACCAAAGAAGCGATAGAACATGCGGTTGGACGCTTGGTCTATGTGGAAACTTTTACTCAAAAACTAGAAGGCGATTTAGTAGCTTTCGACGGCGATGCATTAACCCTTTCAATAAAAAACAAAAAAATTAAAATAAATTATATTGATGTTAATCTTGTAAGATTAGCAATTGATTTTAGGAGAAAAAAATGATTAGTAAAGATTTTTTTAAAGCATTAGAAAATTTAGCAGCCGAAAGAAATGTAACAAAAGAAGAAATATTAAAAATATTTGGTGATGGTTTAATCAATGCATACAAAAAAGCATACGGTGGAAAAACCAATGCTGAAGTTGTATTTAACTCAGAAAAATCAGAAATTGATTTAGTTAGTAAATCAATTGTTGTTGAAGAAGTTGATCCTGAAACTGAACCAGGTCATGAAATAACTTTAGAAGAAGCTAGAGAAATTAAAAAGAATGCAAAAATTGGTGATGTGATTAAACAAAAAATTACACCGAAAAACTTTGGGCGTTTAGCTGCTTCAACAGCAAAACAAATGTTAACACAAGGATTAAAGCAACTAGAGCGTGAAAAAAACTTTGAGTATTTTGAAGAACGTACTGGTGAAATGATTATTGCTGAAGTCATTAAAATTAAGAATGATTTTGTGACATTATTTTTGGGAAGAGATACTGAAACATCAATTCCAATTAGGGATTTATTATCATCAGATTTAATTGTTGGTTCAAAAGTTAATGTGTATATTACCAAAGTTGAAAAAACAACAAAAGGACCAAAAGTTTATGTTTCAAGAACAGACCGTAATTTGGTTGTTCGTTTAATGGAAAATGAAATTCCTGAATTGGCTGAAGGTGTCATTGAAATTTTTGGACTTGCTAGAGACCCTGGCGATAGATGTAAAGTTTGTGTTTTATCAAACGATGAAAATGTTGATCCATTAGGTGCTTGCCTAGGCCGTAGTGGAATGAGAATTAAAAGTGTTATCGATAGCTTAAATGGTGAAAAGATAGATATTTATAAATACAGTAAAGATCCTGAAGAATTAATTGCCAATTCTATTCAACCAGCAAGAACGTTGTCGGTTGAATATAACGAAAGAGATAAATCAGCTATTGTTATTGTTCCGGATGACCAATTATCACTTGCTATTGGTAAAAGAGGGCAAAATGCTAGATTAGCTGTTCAGTCATCTGGTTGGAAGATTGATATTAAATCAGAATCTGAAGCAAAAGGCGAAGGTCTTGAGTTCTAGGTGGTTCATATGAAAGCTAGAAAAATTCCAATGAGAAAATGTGTTGTAACCAACGAGAGATTTGAAAAAAAAGATTTATTAAGAGTGGTTAGAACACCAGAAGGAAACGTAGTCTTTGATCCAACAGGTAAAGCAAATGGACGCGGGGTTTATCTTTCCAAGGAAAAAACTGTAATCGAAAAAGCAAAGAAACATAAGATTTTATCAAGACACTTAAAAGTTGAAGTGCCTGATCAGGTCTTTAATGATTTATTGGAAGCAACAAACAATGGATAAATCAAAAATTCTTTCCATCTTAGGGCTTTGTCAAAGAGCCAATCGATTAGTTAGTGGCGAAGAAATGTCACTTGATAAAATTAAAAGTAATCAAGCTAAACTTGTGATTTTAGCAAACGATGCTGGTTATAACACAACAAAACGAGTCACTGATAAGTCAAAAACATATCAAGTACAAGTCATTAACGTGTTTTCTTCAGATGAGATATCAAAAGCTATTGGTAAATCTAATCGTAAAGTTCTTGCGATTAAAGATCAAGGATTTGCAAAGAAAATCATAAGTTTACTATAAGAAGTTTAAGAAAGAGGTGGTTATATGTCAAAACATGTACCGAACAAGAATAAAAATAATCAGAAAAAACAGGGGAACAAATCAAAAAAAATAATGCCAAAAGTTGTAACTTTTCGTAAAGGGATGACTGTGGCGGATTTTGCTGATCAAGTTAAGCAACCTGTTGCTGATGTGATAAAAAAATTAATGTTTTTAAAAGTAATGGCATCAAAGAACCAAGCATTAGATCGTGATAACGCAGAATTATTAGCAATGGAGTATGACTTAGAATTTAAAGATGAAGTTGTAACTGATGTCACTAGATTCGAAGAAATTGAAGAAAATGATAGCCCTGAAGAATTAGTTAATAGACCTGCTGTTGTAACTATTATGGGACACGTTGACCATGGTAAAACAACTCTTTTAGATACGATTAGACATACACGTGTTGTATCAACAGAAGCTGGTGGAATTACTCAGCATATCGGTGCTTATCAAGTTGAAAGAAATGGTAAAAAAATTACTTTTATTGACACACCAGGTCATGCCGCGTTTACTGAAATGCGTGCAAGAGGTGCTTCAATAACTGATATAGTTGTTTTGGTTGTTGCTGCTGATGACGGTGTGATGCCACAAACTAGAGAAGCAATTGATCATGCTAAAGCGGCTCAAGCAGATATTATTGTTGCCGTTAATAAAATGGATATGCCAGGTGCAAACCCTGATAGAGTCAAACAACAATTAGGAGATCTAGGTTTATTACCGGAAGAATGGGGCGGCGATGTTCCTTTTGTGGAAATTTCTGCACTTAAAAATCAAAACATTGATGGCCTTTTAGAAACACTTCAAGTTGTTGCGGAAATGCAAGAGTTAAAAGCAAATCCTAACAGAGAAGCATCAGGAACCGTTATTGAAGCAAGACTTGATAAAGGTCGCGGACCTGTCGCAACAATCTTGGTAAATAATGGTACTTTAAGAGTTCAGGACTACTTTGCAGTAGGTTCAACTTATGGTAAAGTTAGAGCAATGAATAATGACTTAGGGAAACAAGTCAAAGAAGCAAGCCCTGGACAAGCTGTAGAGATTATCGGATTAAATGATGTACCTCAAGCAGGGGACCCATTTAAAGTATTTGAAGATGAAAAAACAGTTAGAGATATAGCGTCTGAAAGATCAGATAGAATGTTTGATAAACAACACGCACCTAAAGAGGCAATGTCTTTAGAGGATTTCTTTAATCAAGCAACAGATGAAACTAAAAAATTGTCTTTAATCATTAAAGCCGATGTTCAAGGCTCAATTGAAGCTTTCAAAGGCTCAATTAATAAAATTACTGTTGAGGGTAGTGAAATTGAGATTGTTGGTTCTGGTGTTGGTGGTGTTACTGACGGAGATATACTTCTTGCAGAAGCATCGAATGCTATTATTATTGGATTTGGCGTTGGTGTAGCAGGTTCAGTAAGAGCAATTGCTGAAGAAAAAGGTGTTGAAATCAGAACTTATCGCGTCATTTATGAAGCATTAGATGATATTGAAGCTGCAATGAAAGGTCTATTAGATCCTGTCTTTGAAGAAAAAGTGATTGGAGAAGCAGAAGTAAGAGAAACGTATTCTGTATCAAAAGTCGGAACCATTGCAGGTTGTATGGTAACAAATGGTATTATTAAACGAGATTCATTGGTTAAACTTGTTCGTAACGGAAAAATAGTTTATGAAGGTAAATTGGGATCTTTAAAACGATTTAAAGAAGATGCGAAAGAAGTAAGACAAGGATTTGAATGTGGTATTACTATTGAAAATTATAATGATATAAAAGAAGGAGACGTCATTGAAGTTTCAACCATGAAAGAGGTGGAATAATGGCTAAAGTTAAACATTTAGAAACAGATGTACAAAGAGCTTTAAGTGATATTTTACAAAATGATATTAAAGATAAATTAGCTTTTATCACTATTACTGATGTAAAAATTACCAATGAACTATCTTTTATGTATGCGTATTATACAGTTTATGGGTCTGAAGAAGATGTTACGAAAACAAAAGAAACACTTGAAAGAGCTAATGGTTTTATCAAAAATCAAATCGCTAAGAGAGTGAAAATGCGTAAGGTTCCTGAATTGGTTTTTAAGTATGATAAATCATATGAGACAGGTAGCCGTGTTGACGATATCATTAGAAATATAAAATAAACTCTAGCATTGCTAGAGTTTTTCTTTATATAATAGGAAATTTTATTTAATTTTCAACAATTTATGTCCTTTCTTCATTATTCAAATAATGGTATTATCATTTGAAAAGAGAGGACAAATATGCAGTATTAAGCAATCCAAACAAGGCTGTATTTAAATGATAACTAAAGAAAATTCTTGCTATATTTAATGCATGAGGCAAAAAATCCATACATCCAAGCGATTTATAATGTTAGACAACATTATTTTGAAAATGTTCAATATCTTTCTTGTGTTGATAATTATAAATTGTTAAAAAGAAAATAATCATTATAGAACTTTATCACTCTTTAACACAAGCAGTGATAAGAAAGTTGATGAAGACACGAAAGCATTCTATGGTTCATTAGAATCAAAGAAAAGGAGGCCCAATCCCTTAGGGACAGGATATAAAGGTTGGAACACGCCTAAGCGAACTTACATATTTGCTTAAGTGATCGTTTTGAAAGAGTAATCACAGATTACTTTTTGTTCTATTGAATGAATATGATAATTTTGATATAATCTAATTACGATGAAATCACAAATAAAAGATAAGTTAAGAAAATTACCCAATAAACCCGGCACTTATCAAATGCTTGATGGTAAAGGGAAAATTATATATGTTGGAAAAGCTAAGAACTTAAAGAATAGAGTAAGTTCTTATTTTGTGGGTGCCCATGATGATAAGACTACAAGATTGGTTAGAGAAATTGGTGACTTTTCTTATGTGATTACCAAAACAGAGAAAGAAGCTTTTTTACTTGAACTTTCACAGATAAAAAAATACCTACCTAAATACAATATTAAATTAATGGATAATAAAACATATCCATACATTGAAGTCACTGATGAGGAACACCCAATTATTAGAGTGACTCGTACTGTGGGAAAAAACAAGAAAAATGTTTTTGGACCCTATCCGAATGCAACATACGCAAATGAAACAGTTCGTTTATTAGATTCTATATTTCCTTTTAGAAAATGTTCTAAGTTTCCTAAGAAAGTTTGTTTGTATTATCATATTAAACAATGCTTAGGTCCTTGTGAATATGAAGTTAATCCCGGTACATATAAAGAACTAATTAAAAAAGTACGTAGTTTTTTATCTGGTAATACCAAAGATTTTATTCAAGAGTACAGGCAGAAGATGGAAGAACATTCTGCAAGACTTGAATTTGAAAAAGCTAAAGAATTTAAAGATCTTATTACAGCTATAGAAAAAACAACTGAGCAACAACAAGTTATTTTTTCTGATAATAAAAATAGGGATATTGTAAACTTTATTGATTACGACAATTATATATCAATCAATATTTTATTTATGAGAAATGGTAGAGTTTTATTTTCACAGTCTAAAATATTTACTTATTATGGTAAGATAGAGGAAATACTACTGACTTATCTGGCGCAGTTTTATGAAAACCAACCCATTCCTGATGAAATATTATTGCCATATGGTTATGATTATAATTTATTTCCTGAAGTATTTGAAGATGTTATTTTTGTTCCCCAACGCGGAAAGAAAGTTAAATTATTAGACATTGCTTTAGAAAACGCTAAAAATCATTTGAATAATAATTTATCTGCTTATCTAAACAAGGAAAATAAAACCATCCATGCTTTAAAGGAATTGGAAGATGTTTTAAATATTGATTCAATTAAAAGAATTGATGCTTTTGATAATTCAAACACATCGGGACAAAATCTTGTATCTGCCATGGCTGTATTCACCAATGGATTGCCTGATAAGAACGAATATCGCAAGTACAGGGTCAAGACAGTTGAGACTGCGGATGATTATGCGATTATGAAAGAAATCATTTATAGGCGGTATTTAGCGGTCATGATGGATGACTTGGATAGACCTGATTTAATTATAGTTGATGGTGGATTAATACAGTTAAGAGCTGCAAAACAAATCTTAAATGAACTAAATTTGGATTATCCAGCAATCGGCCTTAAAAAGAACTCAAAACATAAAACGGAAAGTATTATCACTATGGATGAAAAAGAGATAAAACTCGATAAACATTCTAACTTGTATTCTTTATTATATAAAATACAAGAAGAGGTGCATCGTTTTGCTATTTCTTACCAGAGAAATGTAGCAGGTAAGAAAATTTATGCATCAATCTTAGATACCATACCAAAAGTCGGAAAAGTAACCAAGAATAAATTATTAAAAAAATATAGGAACTTAGAGAACATTAGAAATGCTCCAAGAGAAGAATTAAAAGCACTTAAAATTCAGGAGGAAGCAATAGATAACATTTATTTAGCTCTAAGTAACTATCAAGGAAAGAAAGATGATGAATCATGACAGAGAATGTTTATGGAAAAATCTTAAAAGTAGATGAGAATAGAAGATTAATAGCCATTGATATAGGTAAGAGGCTATCTTATTTTTATATGAGTAAAGGAATGTTTAGACAGTTCATGGATTATTTTCATAAAAACATGTATGTATTCCTTAAAGTAAAAAGAGATACAAGAATCTATAAAAATTTTTTAGTACAAAATGTGATAAGTATCGATAAAGTCTTATCACCGAGAGGAAATAAACCGAAAGTGTTTTATGACATATCTATGATAAAGACAGAAATTAAAAAACTAGTAAATCAACAAAGGTATCGTTTATTTATTGATTTTGAAATGTCGATGCCCCCCTATAGAAATTATCAAAACTTTATATCAGAAATTATTCAAGTCGGCCTTATTTTGACTGATTCAAAAGGTGAAGAAATAAAGAGGTTCCAAAGTTACATAAAACCTCAACTATTCCCTAAATTATCAAAAAGGACTTTAAAGTTTTTAGATATTTCCCAAGGTCAAGTAGATCAAGGCACTGCCTATGAATCCTTACATAAATTATTATCGGATATTAATGATGATTATCAACCAATCATATATGTTTGGGGAAAAAATGATAAATCTGAGTTATCTAAATTAAATAAAATTCACCGATTAGATAATTTTATCCATGATATGCAATTTGTTGACTTATTAAGCTTACATAAAACATATTTTAGACTTAAAAATGATTTAGGATTGTTTAATGCTTATAATATGTATGCAAGCCAAGATCTAGACCATCAAAAACATGATGCTTTAGAAGACGCAGTCGTGACTAAAGATGTTTTTTATTGGTTTAAAGATGCTTGTAATCATAAAATTAAGGTGAATATATAAAAAAAAGCAGAAATTTTCTGCTTTTATTTTTTAGAGCAACATAATGACAGGCATAATCATTGGTTCTCTATTTGTTTCTTTTTTAACATAAGATTTCAATGATTTTGTTATATCGTTTTTAATACCATTAATATTCAATTTCTTTTGATTTGGATTTAAATATTTTTTCGAAGAATCTAAAACTATTTTTTGCATATCTTTAATCATTTGAATGTTGTCTTTAACGAAGATAAAACCTTTAGTCACAATATTTGGTGAACAGATGACTTCATATTTCTTTTGGCTAATGGTAAGAACAACTGATAATAATCCATCTTCGGATAATTCTCGTCTATCTTTAATAACCATTGACCCAACTTCGCCTATACTTTCACTATCAACATAAACATCTGCAGTTTTCACCTTTGATTTAATGTATGCCTTATCTTTAGAAAAAGCTAATACAGTTCCATTTTCAAGTATATAGGTGTTTTCTTTTTTAACACCAGTATCAATGGCTAATTTTTGATGTGCTTTTAGCATTCTATGTTCACCGTGGATTGGAGCAAAATATTTAGGTTTCATTAACTTAAGCATTAATTTTAATTCGCCTTGTCCACCATGACCAGATGAATGAACATCAGCAAATGGTGATTGTGTTATAACATTAGCACCATTTTTTTGAAGCATGTTTATAGTTTTGTTGACACTTTCTAAATTACCAGGAATTGGTGATGATGATAAAATTACTGTGTCACCTGGCATTAAGCTGATTTGTCTATGTGTTTTATTTGATATTCTAGTTAAAGCTGCAAAGGGTTCCCCTTGAGATCCAGTTGAAATAATGGTTAAATTTTTGCTTTTTAAGGCTTTTCGATTTCTTGTATCGATGAAAGCATCTTTTGGTGCACTAATATAACCTAATTTTTGCCCAACTTCAATATTCCTGACCATTGATCTACCAAACACTGCAATCTTACGGTCTGAAGCGATACTGGCTTCAATAATTTGTTGGATTCTATGAATGTTAGAAGCAAAAGTAGCAATAATCACTCTACCTTCAATCTCCTCAAATAAATCACGAATATTTTCTGATACAACTTTTTCTGAAGTTGTAAAGTCTTCTAGTTCAGCATTTGTTGAATCACTTAATAAGCATAAAACGCCTTCTTCACCAATTCTAGCCATTTTATGATAGTTAGAATCTTTTCCGGTCGGTGAAAAATCAAATTTGAAATCACCGGTATGAACAATAACGCCCACTGGTGTTTTTACTCTAATCCCAAATGTATCAGGGATTGAGTGGTTTGTTCTGAAAAAATCTATTTCAAGTTTGTTAAACTTAATTACATCATCATCTGAGAATTTTTTTAAATTAACAGGGAAAGAAACTTTTTCTTCTAGTTTTGCTTCGATTAAACCATGGCTTAATCCTGAAGCGTAAATAACAGGTATGTTCACTTGTTGAACTAAAAATGGAATACCACCGATATGGTCTTCATGACCATGTGAAACGATAAGTGCTTTTATTTTATCTTGGTTTTCGACTAAATAACTATAGTCAGGAATGACATAATCAATACCAAGTAGATACTCATCAGGAAATAAAATGCCTGAGTCAACGATGATTAATTCATCTTCGTATTGTATCACATACATGTTTTTACCGACTTCGCCTAAACCGCCAAGGGCAAAAACAGCCACCTCTTTATCTAATTTTAATACATTATTCATAATAACTCCTCCATATTAACATATCTATTATATAGGTATTGTGAAGATTTTGCAATCAATTACGCCAAGCAAATCTTTTATAAAAAGAATATAAATGATATAATGAAATATAGGTGAAATATATGATTGCAAAAGTTCTAGTAGATGTTAAATCTAAAAATGTAGATAAAATGTACGATTACTCTATACCAGTAAAATACGTGGATATTTTACAGCTTGGTTCAAGAGTAATCGTGCCTTTTGGTCCTAGAAAAGTTATGGGATACTGTTTAGAGATTGTAAGTCACTCAAATTATGATAAAGCACTAAAAGAAGTAGAAAGAATTATCGATGTAGAATCATACTTAAATGTAGAACTTATAGAACTTGCTAAAGAAATTAGTGACGAAACTGGTTATCTGTTGATTTCTGTCTTAGAAACAATTTTACCTTCTGCTTTAAAAGTTATGTATAAACCTAAGATTGCTGTTTTGGATTTTGAACTATTAAACGAATTACTAAAGCCTTTTTTTGTGGATTATAAGGAAAGATATTTAGAAGAGATAGATGATGATTTATATGCTTTGGTATTAAAAGAAATTAAAGCAGGTGTTTTAAAGCAAAATTATGAAATTAGAAAACGCAATAAATCCTTATCAAAAAGATTTGTTCAATTAGCCATTAAAGACCGAGAAAGCTTAACAGAAAAACAAAAACTTGTATACGATTACTTAAGCGACAGAAAAGATAAAAGTGATCTTTTAAAGATTATTACCAATCGACTAAATATTACGACTTCCGTCTTAAAAACAATGGAAAAACATGCTTATGTAAAAATATATGATAAAGAAGTTTTTAGAAAAGTAGAAACTTTCTATAACAAACCACATGTAGATGTTGATTTAAACCAAGAACAAGAAGTGGTATACAATGAAATTAAAGAAAATTTGAATAAAGAACACACTATATTATTGCATGGTGTAACTGGATCAGGAAAAACCGAAATCTATATGAAAGCAATTAACGAAGTCACAGAGAGAGGGCAAACTGTTATATTATTGGTGCCTGAAATCTCATTAACACCTATGATGATACAAAGGTTTAAAAGTCGCTTTCAACATTTGGTGGCAACAATCCATTCTGGTTTATCTCAAATGGAAAAATATGATGAATGGCGAAGAATCATTCGTAAGGAAGCAAAGATTGTTATTGGCGCAAGAAGCGCTTGTTTTGCTCCTTTAGAAAATATTGGGTTAATGATTGTTGATGAATCACACGAGTCAAGTTATAAACAAACTGATCACTTACCATATTATGCAGTTGATATTTTGAAAAAACGATCTCGGACACATTCAAGTTTGTTATTATTAGGTTCTGCAACGCCTAATATTGAATCTTATGCCAGAGTTTCAAGAGGACATTATCATTTGTTAGAATTAAAAAACAGGGCTTTAAACTCAAAGATTCCGACCATTAATATTGTAAATATGGTTGATGAATTTAAAGCAGGCCATACTGAAGATATTTCTAGAAGTTTAATTCATGCGATTAAATTGCGCCTTGATAATCATCAACAAGTTATATTATTAATTAATAGAAGAGGATATTCAAATTTCTTGATGTGTAGAGAATGCGGACACGTATTTAAGTGTAAAAATTGTGATATATCTCTTACCTATCATAAACAGTCACATTCACTAAAGTGTCATTATTGCTCATATGAAGAGTCTGTTCCTCATAGTTGTGAAAATTGCGGTTCTAAATCAATTGAATATATGGGTAGTGGTACACAAAAAATAGAAAATGATTTAAATGATTTGTTTCCACAAGCTAAAGTATACCGAATGGATACAGATACAACAACCAGAAAACACTCCCATGAAAAGTTACTACACAGTTTTCAAGAAAATGGAGATATATTAATCGGTACTCAAATGATTGCCAAAGGACTGGATTTTCCTAAGGTAACATTGGTTGGTATTTTACAAGCTGATGGAAATTTGTTTGTTCCTGATTTTAGAGCGCCTGAAAAGACTTTCCAATTAATCATGCAAGTCTCTGGACGTTCAGGTAGAAGAGATACTTTAGGTGAAGTCATTATCCAGGCGTATAACCCAAAACATTATGCGGTCAAGTTTGCTTATGAAAATGATTATAAGGGTTTCTATGAACACGAAATGAGACTTAGGAGAATTGCCAGATATTCGCCTTTTTACTTTCTTGTGCAATTGGACATTACCGGTAATTCTATGAATCATATTTTGACATTTGGTGTTCAGATAGCAAAAGATTTGAGAAGAGAATTATCTTCACAAACCATTATTCTTGGTCCGTCATCAGATGTCAAAAAAATCAACAATAAGTACACAACATCTATTATGATCAAATATAAGCGTGAACCAGAAGTCAATAGAGTCATTAAAGGTATTGTAAATAAGTATGTGGAAAAAGATATATTAATTAGAGTTGATCGTTTTCCAGGTGTAGGATAGGAGGCTATTATGAAAATATGTTTTATGGGCAGCATGGATTTTGCTGTTGAAATTTTAGAAAATTTGAATCAAGAATTTGGTGTTGACTTGGTTGTAACACAGCCAGACAAACCTGTAGGAAGAAGACAAAAATTAACCGGTACGCCAGTAAAAAACAAGGCAGTTGAGCTTGGTATTGATACATTTCAACCAAAAAATATAAAAAAAGATTATCAAAAAATAATTGAAACAAATTTTGATTTTATTATAGTGGCCGCTTATGGGCAAATTATTCCTGATCTTATTCTAGAACATGGTAATCATAGAGCGATTAATGTTCACGCATCTTTATTGCCAAAATATAGAGGCGGTTCACCGATGCATAAAGCTATTATCAATGGTGATGTAACAACAGGTGTATCGATTATGTACATGGTTAAGAAAATGGATGCTGGTCCTATATTAAATCAAGAAGAAGTCGAAATAACATTAACTGACAATGTTAAAACTTTAGAAATGAAATTAGCAAAATCTGGATCAATGTTATTAATCAAAACAATGAAGGAATTAATTAATTTATCTAGTGATGCTATTCCTCAAGATGAGTCAAGAGTGACTTATGCATATAATTTTAAACCTGAAGAGAAAATAATTGATATAAAAAAATCAGCATTAGATTGTTACAATCATGTTAGGGGAATGTATCCATGGCCAATTGCAAAAATTGATATCAATGGTATGGATATGAAGGTTTTTAAGGCATCATATTCAGAGGAAAACATTTCAGAAGCTCCTGGAGAAATTGTAAGGATAAATAAAGATTGTGTATATATACAAACAAAAGATGGGTTATTTATCTTAAAAGAGGTCCAATTACAAGGAAAAAAAAGAATGGGAATTAATGCCTTTATGAATGGGGCAGGCAGAAATATATTGATTGTTGGGAATACGATTTAATGTTTTATAAAAGCTGTAATTATGGTATAATAGATAATTAATGTATTTTAGAAAGGAATCAAAAAAATGAATAGAGATAAAAACTTATTTTCTAGAGACGAAATGCTAGAAATGAATGTAGAAATATTGAAGTCGAGAGGTGTAAAAATTGATGATATCGCACAAATCGCTTTTAAACAACAATCAAAATGGAAAGATGATATTTCTTATCAAGATTGTCTTTTATCTGTAGAAAAAATCTTGTCTTTAAGAGATGTATTCCACATTTTACAGTTAGGTGCTGAAATTGACCGTTTAACTGAAGAAAATGCTTTTAAAGGACCAATACAATCAATTTTGGCAAGTGACTTAGGTATGTTTGGTATTGATGAATTATTTGGTATTGAGCTTGCTGGACTATATGGAACTATCGGAAAAACAAACTTTGGTGATATAGATGTTAATAAGCCAGGTATAGTAAATGATTTGAATGATAAAGGTAAAGGTGATCAAGAAGCATGCCATACCTTTTTAGATGATATAGTCGGCGCTGTAGCTGCAGCAGCTTCAACAAGAGTTGCTCAAATTGAAAATGAAAATGAAGCTAGAAAAGACCCGTCAATTATTGAAGAACCGCAGTTATTTTAATTATTTGAGTTAATAAATAGAGAGGGGGCAATTTATGGATGAACGTCAAAAGACTTTAGATGAATTTTTTCGGAATAATAAGTCATCAAAAAAGAAAAAAGAAAAAGACTCTAAAGAAATAGATGATTATTTTAACCATGTGTCCCAAAAGAAATCAAAAAGAACATTCTCCGATAAAGTAGTAGAGTTCTTTAGAATTATTTCTTTTAAAAATAAATTTGATGAAAGCAAAGTTTCATCAAATAAAAAAAGAACAGAGATTAATAGGAACTCTGTTTTTGCAAAAAAATGGTATAGTATCCAAGATTTTTTCATAAAAAGATTTAGTTTTGAAGCTGGCGTGGATATATTAGATGAAAAAAGTGTTTTATATAGAAAAAATCTTGTTATTAGAAACATCATTATTATTACCAATATTGTATTCTTATTATTCACTTTAATCGGTTCTGAAGGATTGGATCAAAGGATTAATTTGATTGTTACATTTATTATTGGTTTGATTATGTTTATTTCAGGTCGTTCAATTGGGCATATCGTAAAAGAAAAACCAACGACTTTGCATAAACAGCAAATGGGTGAATATCTTTCAGGTATTTATGTATTGATGATGGCCATTGCGGTATATATTAAACTAAGATTAACTTTAGGAGAAAGCTTGGAGGGCGGATTCTTTTCCATTACGCAAGCAGGATATTCATTAATTTATTTTGCCTTAGTGGTTATAGCCTTGTATCAAGATCCTAAGTTATTGAATGTTGTTTTTAAAGTTACCATTGTTGCTATGACAATAATTCATGTTGTTGTCATGTACCCAATCTATAATTATGCCAATAACTTTACGGAGTTATGGAATTATATTGAAGGACCAATTTTGACGGATATTATATTGAGAACCCTGGTGTTAGCGGTCTTTATGATTGGACTTTATTCAACAGTTAAAATATCTGAAGACATTAATATTAAGAGAAAACAAGAATTGGTTAAACGAAGAAATATGGAAAAAGATTTCAAGGATGTCGTTAGTGATGTTTTTGATGTCATCGCTGTTTATAAACAGCGTGGTGAAGATCTTGCAGAAAGACACTATGCAAGTTCTGCGAAAAGAGTCGCAAAACTCGCTGGTGAATTGGGTGGATTTTTGGGATATTCTTCCAAATTGTGCCAAGAAATTTATGAGTTTTCAACCATTCATATTGATAAAAGAGATATCTTAAACATTGACGATTATGATGATAAAGAACAATTGAATGAAAATGATTATAAAATAATCCGTGAAAAAACCATCATTGGTTCAATCATTATCAAAAGATTACAATTGGATAAAAAAGGCGAAGATATTGTTAGAGCACATTTTGAAAAAACTGTTAACAAAGACTTTATAAAAGAAATGAATGGTATTCAAAATAATCGTGAATCACAAGTCATATTGTTAAGTCATATCTATGATATACTTAGACAAGAAAGAAATTATAAGAAAAAGTTAAATCATGCAAGAGCAATAGATTTAATTAAGTTAGAATTTAATGAGTATTTTGATCCTCAAATTATTGATCGATTTATTCGTTACGAATCTGAATTTGAATCTTTATATTACGATTTACTAGAGGAATAGGAGTTAAACTTATGTATAAATATTTCACATCGGAGTCTGTTACGGAAGGACATCCTGATAAAATATGCGATCAAATATCTGATGCGATTTTAGATGCGATATTATCCAAAGACAAAATGGCACGCGTTGCGTGTGAGACTGTTGTTTCTACAGGACTTGTATTGGTTGCTGGGGAAGTGACAACAAATACTTATGTTGATATACAAAATGTTGTGAGAAAAACAGTTAAAGACATAGGATATGATAGAGGAAAGTACGGTTTTGACGCTGAAAATTTGGCGGTTCTAGTGACTTTAAATGAACAATCTTCTGATATAGCTATGGGCGTTAATGAAACATCTGACAAAGAACAAGGTGCTGGAGATCAAGGGATGATGTTTGGATATGCAATAAACCAAACCCCATCTTATATGCCTATCACCCATCATTACGCTAATTTATTAGCAAGAAGATTAGCTTTTGTAAGAAAAGAAAATACTCTTGATTATTTAAGACCGGATGGTAAAACTCAAATTACAGCTAAGTTTAAAGAAAATGGTGCATTTGAGCGCTTTACAGATATTCTTATATCAACACAACATGCACCAGAAGTATCTCAGGATCAAATTAGAAAAGACCTTATTGAACATGTTATTAAAGCAGTCATTCCTAGTGATTTTATAAACGATGAAACTAAAATCCATATTAATCCAACTGGACGTTTTGTAATAGGAGGACCTTCAGGAGATTCTGGCTTAACAGGTCGAAAAATTATTGTAGATACATATGGTGGACGTGCACATCATGGTGGTGGCGCTTTTTCAGGTAAGGATCCCTCTAAAGTAGATCGTTCAGCTGCTTATGCGACTAGACATATTGCTAAAAATATTGTCGCTGCTGGTTTGGCTGATGAAATTGAGATACAAGTATCATATGCAATCGGCGAAGCAAGACCAGTAAGTATTGGTGTTGATTGCTTCAATACTGAAAAAATAACAGAAGAAAAGATTATAAAAATTATTGAAAAGCATTTTGATTTAAGACCAAAAGCAATTATTAATTCATTGAAATTAAGAGAAGTTGAGTATAAACCGGTTGCTGCATATGGTCACTTCGGAAGAGATGATTTAGATCTTCCATGGGAAAGACTTAATATGGTTGAAATTTTAAAAGGTTATCTTAAAAAGGAAGTGATTTAAATGTTATATACCACTTTAAATATTCTTCTTGAAATTAGCTTTATGATTTTTGTATTGTTGATTTTAATAGGAGTTGCCTCTGTTTTTAGCGTAAGACATTTACAAAAAGAATATAAGAAAGCTTATCGAGTACAATCTAGATTTGATATTGAGTTGAGAAAATTACTTAATATCATTCGTAATTTTCATGAAATTGAATCTTTAGAAAAATATCGTAACCTTGTTATTAAAAAATTGTCACATGATGAAAAACAAGAAATACTTCAAACACTTGAAGAGGCATATCAAGAAATCGATACTACTGATGAAGAGAATGCATATATTGTCGAAATCTATAATAGGCTTCAAGAAGTTAGAAGAAATAGAGATAGTAAAGTAATTATTTATAATGATAAACTTTCAATATTTCCATTTAATATCTATGCAAGAATAATGAAACTTGAAAAATTTGTGGTTTATACAAGAAAAGAATAAAAGCGCTCATTTGAGCGCTTTTTTAATTACAATAAGATAGGGTGAATTTGCTTTATTATGTAAATCTATTTTTAATACATCGTAATGATTGTCTAGTTTTAAAGTGAATTCGCTAACTTCTAGATCTTCTTTTTCATTGTGAGGGTATACCTCAATAATGATAATACCAGAATCACTGAGAATAGTTAATAACGCTTTTAACGAATCAATTGTAGATTGTGCTTTTGTTGTAATAGACTTGTCACCACCAGGTAAATATCCTAGATTATAGATAGCAACATCAACTTTTTCTTGAATATGTCTTAATATATGTGCGTGATTGTCATTAATGAAGTTTACATTGGATGTTTCTTTAAGTAGTGATTTTGCCTTAGAAATAGCTTGGGTTTGAATGTCAAAAGAATAGACTTTATTAGCAAGTTCTGACAAAAATAAAGTATCACAACCATTGCCACAAGTCATATCAACTGCGATATTTATGTCTTTATAATTTTGTAGAATTATTTTGTAAAGGTTTGTGAGTTTTATCATCTTTCAACCTCTTTCGTTTAGTTAGATAATTAACTCTAGCAGTACCGTAGATACCGATGATTATCAGTGCGCCTCCGACTAGGTGGTAGATACCTAGATCTTCTTGTAAGAAAAAGTAACCAGCTAATACAGAAACTATTGTAGCGATATTTGAATAAATTGAAGAAACATGAACTGGTAATTTACTTAGGGTGTAGTTCACTAAAAAGAATGCAACAATCGATGCTAAGATACCCAAGTATAAAATTGGGAATATGATTTTAACCTGTAACAAATTATTAAAATAGCGATAAAGTTCTTGTTTGAAACTAAGTTGAATAATATAAATGAAGTTAAAGGAAATCATACCCACTAGCATCATAAAGTAAGTTGTTTCTAAAGGGCGAGAAATACGTGATGCGCTTCTTGAAGCAATATTATATAATGCAGCTGAAATAACAGCCATTAATAAAAGGATAAAGCCTAAAATGTCTGCTTGAAAATTTAAATCTGGTTTGGATATTTGGATAATGATCACACCAATAAAACTAACTAAAATAAATAATACTTGAATAACTCTTGGTTTTTCTTTTAAAATGATACTACCGAGTATGGTCACAAAAATCGGAATTAAGGCAATCATTAGACCTGCTTCAGCGCTTGTGGTTTTGGATAGTCCGTAAGTTTCGAAGACAAAATACATAACTGGCTGAAACAGTGCAACCAGTAAGATTGGTAAAAGATTATTGAGTTTTATCTTGATTTTAACAACTTTGGTAAGTCTTAGTGTTTCGAATACTATGAACGCTACTAGAAATCGATAAGCGATAACGCCCATTGGCGTTATATTTTCCATAAGTATTTTAGAAAACATAAAAGAGAAACCAAATATAATACTGAAACCAAGACCTGCTAAATGAGCCCATTTATTCATTGTATAAATCTCCTTGATAGTAGTTGTTTTTTCTCATTACTTTATCTATTTCGTTGCTTACAACGAATTTTTTTAATGTCCATTCTGGTTCTACTAGTAGATTTCTAGGTGGATCACCTGTTATTCTGTGAATGATAATATCATCTCTTAATAATCTTAATTGATTAACTGTGATATTGACATATTCTTCAAGAGTTAAGATATGAAAAGGATTATTATTATAATAGTTTATTAAAGGCGTATTTTTTAAAACATATAGCATATGTATTTTAACGCCTTGAATATCTAAGTCGTTTAGATAGCGGATTGTATCCAACATCATTTTCTCGTCTTCACCAGGCAAACCATTGATGATATGAGCAACAACATTGATATTTCTTTTTCTTAGTCCATTAACAGCTTCTGTAAAAGTATTTCTATCGTGACCTCTATTAATCAATTTTAAAGTATCATTATGCATGCTTTGAAGACCGAGTTCAATGGTTAAATAGGTTTTTTTATTGATTTCTTCTAATAAATCATATATTTTCAGACTAAAACAGTCTGCTCTAGTACCTATATTGATTCCGACAACATTTTCATCTAATGTTAACGCTTCATTAAAAAGTCTTTTAAGCTTTTTTATCGGACCGTAGGTGTTGGTATTGGCTTGAAAGTAAGCTATGTATTTACCATCTTTCCATTTTTGATGCATCATTCCTTTGATTTCATCAAACTGAGTGGCTAAATCATCATATCTATCTCCTGCAAAGTCGCCTGAGCCTGATTCTGAACAAAAAACGCATCCTTTGTCGGAAAAAATACCGTCTCTATTGGGACAGCTAAAGTTTCCGTTCAAAGCTATTTTCATAATTTTAGTATTAAACTTTGAACGATAATAATTATTTAATGTATTATAGTGTTTTTCATTTGTAAAATATTTCATAAAATCACCATATAAATTATAACATAATTTGTGTTTAATTGATGAAGATTTATTAGCTTTAATGATTATTGCTTGCAAGTCAGTGATTAATTGTTTATAATTGTATTTAGGTGATTATATGTATAATATTATAAGAGAAAGTATTATTAATCCCAAGGGATTAATTAAGTATCATAGCAAAAAAGGTTGGTTTGTAACCCTATATATATTATTCTTAGCAGTTCTATTATCAATTAGCATGTTTGTATTTTTACTTGCATATGATAATCCAGTGGTCAATAATCAAACAACAAGTTGTGAAGTTGTAGATAATACATTCGTTTGTCAAGAAAATGATAATTTAAATACTGAGTTTAACGTCTATGGTGTTCCGATGTATTTTTTAACTGAAGCACAAGATGTGCGTGATGTTGATATTGAAGAACTAGATGTTGCTATTATTGTTCAAGGTGACCAAGCATTTTATCGCTTTGGGACATCTACAATGACAGCTTTAGATATATCTGGTTATGAATCTGTTTCAGATTTTTATAATGGCATTAAAACAACAATAGCTCTTAGTATGATTATTTTTACCATTCTACAAAATATCGCTATTATGTTGTTCATCATATTGGTATCAACAATTCCATTCTTAAGATTTAGAAAAGAAATTAGATACAAAAAAATATTTAAGATGGTTACATTTGCTGCAACGCCAATTGCTATTTTGTTATTAATCAATAATATGCTTAATTTTGGAACTTTGATATTCTTTATTTTAATGTTTTTGGGATATCGTTCAATATTCTCATTACAAAAGGAATTATATGTTCGTTCAATGATAAAAAAACAACGAGAAAATCAACAAAGACATTTTAAAGATGAATCAATACAGAAAGATGATGTTATTGATCAAGAAGAAGACGAAGATAAAGACAAAGAATAAAATTGTAAATTATCATTTTTATGATATAATAATTGTAAATACGAAGAAGCAGAAGTAGTAAATAAGCTTTTCTTTAAAGAGAGTTAGTGTTTTGGTGCGAACTAACAAGAGATCTTATTGAATTAGTCTGTGCAGTAGGTTTTATGCAGCACGTAAGTAAAACCCGTTTCCTGCGTTAAAGGTTTAAGTGCTAGGCAACTAGAACTAAGGTGGTACCACGGTTTATTGAATCGTCCTTTCTACAAGGGCGATTTTTTTAATTATTGAGGAGGAAGAAAAAATGAGTGAATTTATTCCGAGTTTTGAACATGAGAAAATAGAAAAGAAGTGGCAGGATAAATGGTATAACACTGACTATTTTAAAGCTATAGATTTTTCTGATAAAGACAAATATTATAGTTTAGTTGAGTTTCCATATCCAAGTGGAGCTGGTATGCACATAGGGCATATTAGAGCTTATTTATCATTAGAAGTTATTTCTAGAAAAAGACGTATGGAAGGTTATAATGTCTTATACCCGATTGGTTTTGATGCCTTTGGTTTGCCAACAGAAAATTATGCCATTAAAAACCAAATTCATCCAAGAAAAATTACTGATGATAATATTAAAACCTTTATCAATCAATTAAAATCTGCAGGATTTTCATTTGATTTTTCAAGAATGGTTGATACAACTAATTCTGACTACTATCGCTGGACTCAGTGGATTTTCTTAAAGATGTTTGAACATAATTTGGTATTCAAAAGTAAAACATACGTGAATTATTGTCCGAGTTGCCAAGTGATTTTGTCAAACGAAGAGTCCCAAGGTGGAAAATGTGACCGATGTGATTCAGATGTTACACAAATGGAAAAAGATGTTTGGTTCTTAAAAATTACTGAGTATGCCAATGAATTATTAGATGGTTTAAAGGACTTAGAATCAAATGAAAGAATACGTACTGAACAAGAGCGTTGGATTGGGAAATCAATGGGCGCAAACTTACATTTTCCAATTAAAGACAGTAAGAAAACTTTAGAAGTCTTTACAACAAGACCGGATACAATATATGGAGCGACATTCATGGTTATAGCGCCCGAACATCCATATATAGATAAGTACAAAGATCGTATAAAAAATATGAAAGAAATTAAAACTTATCAAGAAAATGCTAAATCAAAAACAGAATTTGAGCGTGTAGAACTTGCTAAGGATAAAACCGGCGTAAAAATCGATGGATTAGTTGCGATTAATCCAATTAGTAAAGAAGAGATTCCGATTTTTATTTCTGATTATGTCATGATGACATACGGAACTGGAGCCATAATGGCTGTACCTGCCCATGATACAAGAGATTATGACTTTGCGAAAAAATATAATTTGGATATAGTTGAAGTCATAAATGGTGGGGATATTGAAGAAGAGGCTTATACCGATACAGAAACTGGTGAGATGATCAACAGTCCTATTATCAATGGTTTATCTGTTGAGAATGCAATCGTGAAAATCAGTGATTTTATTGAGAAAGAAAGTATTGGCCATAAAGCCATTCAATTTAAAATGAAAGATTGGGCTTTTAATAGGCAACGCTATTGGGGAGAACCAATTCCTATTATCTATTGTGATAAATGTGGTATTGTTCCTGTGCCTTATAAAGATCTTCCGGTAAAATTACCCTATATAGAAAAGTTTTCACCTTCAAGTACAGGTGAATCTCCACTTGCAAACATTGATTCTTTTGTAAATACAACGTGTCCGCATTGTGGCACACCTGCAAGGAGAGAAACAGATACAATGCCTCAATGGGCTGGATCAAGTTGGTACTTCTTAAGATATATGGACCCAAATAATAATCAAGCATTGGCTAGTCAAGAAAAAATGAAATATTGGGGACAAGTAGACTGGTATAATGGTGGTATGGAACATGTAACAAGACATTTAATATATTCTAGATTTTGGAATCGTTTTCTATATAAAATAGGTGTGATACCAAATGAAGAGCCTTACAAGAAAAGAACTGCTCAAGGGATGATATTAGGGTCAGATAATGAAAAAATGTCTAAATCACGTGGGAATGTTGTTAATCCTATGGAAATAATTGATGAATACGGGGCAGATACATTAAGAACTTTTGTTTTATTCTTAAGTGATTACGAAATGAGTACCCCTTGGAATGATGATGGAGTTAAAGGCGCCAGAAGATTCTTAGATAAGATATGGAGAATGTTCCCTAAGGTTAATAAAAAAGATACATTATCAAAAGATTTGGAAAGAGATATACATTTAACAATCAAAGGGGTAGATGAAGATATTGAAAACTTGAAATTCAATACCGCAATTGCTAAACTCATGGAATTGGTGAATATTTATAACAAGCAAGATGACATTACAAGAGCTGATTATGAGACATTACTAAAATTGACTTATTCAATTGCACCACATATGACTGAGGAACTTTGGGAAATGTTAGGTCATGATGAATTGTTGGTATTTGAATCATTCCCACAATATGATGAGAAAAAATTAGTTAAGGATGAAATCGAACTGGTTTTAAGTGTGAATGGAAAATTAAGAGGTAAAGTTATTGTTGAAAATAATTTGGATAAAAAAACATTAGAGAAAATCGCTTTAGATAGCGAAAAAATACAGAAATACACAGAAGGAAAGCAAATCATAAAAATCATTGTTGTTCCTAATAAACTAGTTAATATTGTTGTAAAATAGAATATAGATGTCAATCTTTGGATTGGCATCTTTTTTAAAGAAAACATCACTCTTAAGAGTAATATTTAAATGGGTGATGAGAATGATAGAAAAAATAATCTATAGAAATAACACGAATGCTATAAGAGCGGTTGAAGGGATCTGTAATCGATGTATGAGTGATAAAATCATTATTGCAGAGAACGATCATCGTTATTGTGAGGATTGTTATAACAATCGAGAAATGTCAGATTATTTATACCTAGATCGATATGAACGTAATAGAGATTTTAAAAAACATATTTTGAATTTAAACTTTGATTTATCTGAATCTCAGATTAAAGGTGCCAAGTTTGTTAAGAACTGTTATCTAAATAAGGAAAATGGCTATTTACACGCTGTCTGTGGCGCAGGTAAAACAGAAATGTGTTTAGAAACTATACTTGATTGTTTAAACGATAGAAAAAGTATTGCATTTATCATACCAAGAGTGGAAATCATAAAGCAACTTCATGAAAGATTTTCTTCATATTTTCCGAAAACAACTATTTGTGCATTATATCAAGATATGATATTTAATGAAACAGCTGATATATATATTTCCACCCCTCAACAACTCATTAAGTTTTATCAAGAATTTGACTTGGTTATTATTGATGAAGTAGACGCTTATCCATACTATAAAAATAAGTATTTATATCGTTTGGTAAAGAAAGCGATAAAAGCGAGTGGAGTGTTGATATACATTAGCGCCACCATGCCAGATGACTATAAAAAAATGATTAGATCGAATAAAATGAAGTATTGCTTAATTCCAAATAGATTCCATCAAAAAGATTTAGTTATCCCTTCTTTTAAAAAGTATCAATATATTTTTTCTAATCAATTACTAATGGCTATCGGACAATACCACACCAATAAGAAGCGTTTACTTATCTATTTTCCAAGTATTCATTTAATGTCTAAGTTTAAATGGTTCTTAAATAAAAATAAATTTGGAATAGATATGATTTCTTCACAAACTATTTATAAAAACGAAATATTAAAGCGTTTTGAGTACGGTGAAAATAGTATCCTCCTATCAACAACTTTATTGGAAAGAGGTGTTACATTTTCTAATTGCGATGTCTTTATTATTGAAGCTGATAATCGAATTTTTGATAAAGATACTTTGATCCAAATTGCAGGAAGAGTTGGAAGAGATAAAAATTATACATCAGGGAATCTTGTATTTTTATCAAGATACATCTCGAACGAAATGAGACAAGCAAAAAAAGAGTTGATAAGGATGAATAAGGTTAAAAATAATGATTTGCAAGTTATGTAATGAGTTTTATCTAGATACTGACTCACTAATTGTTTTGTTTTCCTTTAGTGAGATATGCAGGAAATGTAAAGTAAAGTATCAGCCTGAAAATAAATTTGAAGTGATACCCATTATCAAAGGGTTAGTTGAATATCACTATTTATATGAAAATATAAATATTAATAGAAAACAACAAGAATACTTATCAAAACACTTATCTGTTTTATACCTGGATCTAATGAAAAACAAAGACAAGTTTGATTTATATATTTATCTTGATGATAATACTTATTACCTTTCGTCTGAGTTTGGTGACTTTCTAAGTGATTTTACTAATGTATATGTTTTCTCACTGACCAGAAAAGAACTTATGTATAAAGATGTATTTTAAGAAAAAAGGGTGAGTTTATTTACTATTAGTTTTTCAGGTGGTATAATTAATTGTACAAATAAATATAAAGGAGTGGTTTTATGAGAGTAGACATTGTTGGAAAATCAGGATTCGTAATTACTGATGCAATAAGAAACTACGTTGAGAAAAAGTTAGGAAAAGTCGATCGACTATTTACCGAACAGCTAGACGCTACAGTGGTGTGCAAGGTCCATCGAGATGGAACGAAGGTAGAGGTTACCATTCCCATCAAATTCTTAACATTAAGAGCTGAGGTTAAAGATCGCGATTTGTACGCTGCGATAGATAGGGCAGTTGATAAACTTGAAGCTCAGTTAAGAAAGAATAAACATAAAATGAATCGCTCATTACAAGAAAGAGAAGGTTTAAAAAACACTTTTGCTTCTGATGATTTAGATTTAGAAGAACTAGAAAAAGAGTTAATTGATCCAGTTAAGAAGAAAAAAATTCGTTTAGAGATTTTATCTTTAGAAGAAGCCTTGACACAAATGGATTTATTAGATCATGATTTCTTTATTTATAAAAACGAAGACAATGAAACAAGTATTTTATATTTAAGAGATGATGGTAAATATGGTTTAATTGAAACTGAGTAATTTAAGTGGCCATTTATTGGCCACTTTTTTTCTGTTTGATACCGTAAATGATTGAATAATACGCATAAAAATGGTATCATTATATAGAACATTCGAGGTGATAAAATTGTTTAAATTATTCGATTCAAATAAAAGAATACTAAAAAAATTAGAAAAGAAAGCTGCTGAGATTTTAGCCTTAGAAGATGAATATAGTTCATTATCCGATGAGCAACTTCAAGCAAAAACTGAGGAGTTTAAAAAAAGGTTGGAAACTGAAACAATTGATGATTTATTAACTGAAGCATATGCGACCGTTAGAGAAGCATCTACAAGAGTCCTTAAAATGACTCCTTTTAAAGTCCAAGTTATGGGCGCGATTTCTATTCATCAAGGGAACATTGCTGAAATGAAAACTGGTGAAGGTAAAACCTTAACCGCTGTTATGCCAGCTTACTTAAATGCATTATCAGGTGAAGGTGTTCACATCGTAACTGTTAATGATTATTTGGCTAAGCGTGAGGCGGAAGGTGAAATCGGAGATTTATTTAGATGGTTAGGTTTAACTGTTGGCTTAAATACAAGAGATTTAACACCAGATCAAAAAAGAGAAGTATATAAGTTGGATGTTATTTATTCAACCAACAATGAACTTGGTTTTGACTACTTAAGAGATCACATGGTTGTTTATAAAGAACGAATTGTACAGAGAAATTTAAATTTTGCCATTATTGATGAGGTTGATTCAATTCTAATTGATGAAGCGAGAACACCTTTAATTATATCTGGTGGCGCAAAAAATACAGCTGAGTTATACAAACAAGCTAATTATTTTGTGATTCGATTAAAAGAAGATGAAGATTTTGAAATTGATATCAAAACTAAGTCTATTACCTTAACTGAAGAAGGTATTCATAAGGCTGAGAATCAATTTAACTTAGAAAATCTATATGATGTAAATCACGTTGTATTATTACATCATATAAATAATGCTTTAAGAGCAAATTTCATTATGCAAAATGATATTGATTATGTCGTTCAAGATGGAAAAGTTGTAATTGTTGATGCATTTACAGGGCGTTTAATGCATGGCCGCCAGTTTTCAGAAGGCTTACATCAAGCCTTAGAAGCTAAAGAAGCTGTTGAAATTAAAAAAGAAACTTCAACCCTTGCAACAATTACATTCCAAAATTTCTTTAGAATGTACACTAAACTTTCAGGTATGACTGGTACAGCAAAAACGGAAGAAGAAGAATTTAGAGAAATCTATAATATGGATGTTGTTGTGATTCCGACCAATGAACCTGTTATTCGTATAGATGATAATGATTTAATTTTTGCTTCGATGGAAGCAAAATATAAAGCATTAGCCGAAGAAATAACAAGACGATATAAATTAGGCCAACCTCAATTAGTTGGTACTGTATCGATTGAGAGTTCTGAGTTATTATCTAGATTGTTAAGAAAAAATGGCGTTAAGCATGATGTTTTAAATGCTAAACAACATGAAAGAGAAGCTGAAATTGTTGCCAATGCTGGTCAAAAACACGCAGTTACAATTGCGACTAATATGGCTGGACGTGGGACAGATATTAAACTTGGAGAAGGCGTTGTTGAATTAGGTGGATTGGCGGTTATTGGTACAGAAAGACACGAATCAAGACGGATTGATAATCAGTTAAGAGGTCGATCTGGACGTCAGGGTGATCCTGGTTATTCAAGGTTCTTTTTATCAGCCGATGATGATCTTTTAAGAAGATTTGGTGGCGATCGTTTCAAAAGAATGATTGAAATGATTAATGGTAAAGGTGAGAATAAAAATGCACCATTAGATTTTAAAATGTTTTCTAAAATGGTTTTAAGAGCACAAAGACAAATTGAGGGAAATAACTACGATAGACGTAAAACAGTTTTGCAATATGATGAAATTCTAAAAAAACAAAGAGACATTATTTATAAACAAAGAACGGATGTACTATTCTTAGATACAATTGAAGAGTTTATTGATAATATGGTATATTCAACATTAAGTAAAATTATCGCAAATCATTCTGATGATTTTGATGAATTAGAAAAATCGATCCATACATATTTCGGGAAAAATATGGTGGATATGGAAATTCTAAAAACAGAAAATGATCAATATCAATATTTGGTTGATATGTTTGAAAAAGACAAAGAAGAGAAAAAATCTCTAGTTGGTGAAAAAGTATTTAATGACTTTTTAAAATCTATTACCTTAAGAGTTGTTGATACATATTGGGTCCAACATATTGATGCTATGAGTGAATTAAGACAAGCGGTTCGTTTGCAAAGTTATGGACAAAATAATCCTTTCAGAGAGTTTCAAGATACTGGATTTAAAATGTTTGAAACCATGGTTTCAAACATCCAAACTGATGTAACTAGATATGTTTTAAGAGCTCAAGTAAGACAAAATACTGAAAGAGTTCAAGTTGCTAAACCTGTTAGTACATCTTCTGGAAAAGAAGAGCAAGACTCAAAAAGAAAACCGATTACAAAAAATGAAGAACCAGGCAGAAATGATCCTTGCCCATGTGGAAGTGGAAAAAAATATAAACATTGTCACGGCAGGAACTAAGTATGTTGCAATTAGATGAATTAAAAAAGTTTGCCAATCAGTTTGATGAGGCAATGGACAAAATTAATCAAAGCATAGACATTGATAAAACTAAAAAACACTTAAAAGATCTGGAAGATTTAACGATTTCTCCAGATTTTTGGTTAGATAATGATAAAGCACAAAAAATTATTGCTGAAATTAATGAACTAAAAGATTTAGTTCAAGATTATCAACGGTTAAATGATATTTATGAAACTGTTGAATTGAGTATAGAAATGCTTAATGAATCAGAAAAAGTTGATTTAAATGAGATAGAGCTATTAATCAATGAATTTGAAAAACTTAACCAGACATATACTTTAAAACTATTATTAAATGAACCGTATGATAAGTTTAATGCAATTGTAGAGTTTCATCCAGGGGCTGGTGGTACTGAGTCACAAGACTGGGCGGAAATGCTTTTTAGGATGTATAAAAGATATTGCGACAAACATAACTACCAATTTAAAATTGTTGATTATCTTGATGGAGATGAAGCTGGTCTTAAATCAGCAACTGTACTTGTTAGTGGAAAATACGCATTCGGATATTTAAAAGCAGAGTCAGGTGTTCACCGTTTGGTTAGAATTTCTCCATTTGATTCTTCAGGTAGAAGACATACATCGTTTGCATCTGTTAAAGTTTATCCTGAGATAGATGATTCAATTGAAATTGAAATTAGTGAAGAAGATATCAGAGTTGATACCTATCGTTCGAGTGGTAAGGGTGGACAAGGTGTCAATACGACTGATTCAGCTGTTCGAATTACACATTTACCAACCAACATTGTAGTGACTTGTCAAAATGAACGATCACAAATTCAAAATAGGGATACAGCTATGAAAGTTTTGAAAGGAAAATTATATAATCTAGAATTAGAAAAGAAACATGAAGAGATAGCAAACTTTCACGACGGGAAGTTAAATGCATTCGGATCACAAATTCGTTCCTATGTTTTTCATCCATACACAATGGTGAAAGATCATCGTACCAATTTTGAAACAGGTAATGGTGAAAAAGTTTTAGATGGGGATTTGGATGATTTTATTTTTGCGTATTTAACAATGATTAAAAATGAAAGTTAAAGAAGTAAATTTAAAAAAGAAGAAATATATTGTTTGTTTTGAAGAGATAGATGAAGAATTTGTTGTATCAGAAGAATTGATACTAGACTACCGTTTAGTCAGAGGAAAAATACTTGAAGATAAAACCTTTAATTCTTTTAAAGAAAGTGTACTCCAAGACAAATATAGACAAAAATTGCTGTATTATGCGACTTATAAATCAAGAACTATTCGTGAGGCTAAATTGTATTTAGATAAATATGATGTTCCAGAATCTGCTAAGCATAAATACATTGACCAACTTAAAAAGGCTCATATTTTGAATGATGAGTTGTATGCTAAAAATTATATCGAGGAATATTCACAGTTTAGAATGATTGGCCCAAATAAGATTAAGTTTGATTTAATTAAAAAAGGTATATCAGAAGATTTGATTCATCAATATTTACCGACTTATAACCAAACAATGATACAAGAAAATATAAAAAAACTCATACATAAAAAATTAAAGTCTATTAAGAATAAACCTATGAAAAAAGTTTTGATTTCTTTAAAGACATTTATTGTTAATAAAGGTTATAATTATGCAGATGTCCAGGGCGAAATTGAAAAATCAAAAGCCTTAATAGCTTCATTTATTAATGAGGATGTTGCCTTGGAAAAAGATTATGATAAATATTTACAAAAATATCAACGTTCTACTAATGCTCAATCTTTTAGAAATTATATCATCCCTAAATTATTACAAAAGGGTTATTCGTATCCAAAAATTTTAAAATTATTAGAGGGAGAAGAGTAATGAATATAGATGGAACTACCATGTATCTATTAGACAATGGCCAGTTATTAGAAGCCTATAAACATTTTGGTGCACATGTGGTAAAAGATGACAAACATAATATTATTGGTGTTCGATTTACAACTTACGCGCCAAATGCAAGAATTGCTTCTGTGGTCGGCGATTTCAATCAATGGGACACTAGAACCCATACCATGGAAAAAATCGATGATGCTGGTGTCTATTCAATATATATAGAAGGTCTAAACGAATGGGAGAGATATAAATATTGTTTCGTAACCAATGAAAATGAAACTATTTTTAAATCTGACCCTTATGCATTCTTTTCTGATTATAGGTCAGAAACATCTTCCAAGACATATGATATTGATGGTTATGATTGGCATGACCAGGCTTACATGAGTCATAGAAAAGAAAGGGATTTTAATAAAGAGCCCATGTCAATTTATGAAATGCATTTTGGTTCTTGGATGAGAAAACCTGATGGTAGTTTTAATAAATATAATGAGTTGGTTGATCTATTAATCCCTTATTTAAAAGCAAATGGTTTTACTCATGTAGAGGTATTACCTTTGGCAGAACACCCATTGGATGAATCTTGGGGTTATCAAGCAACAGGTTATTATTCTGCTACTTCAAGATTTGGTGTACCTAAAGATTTATTTTATTTAATTGATCGCTTGCATCAAGAAAACATTGGAATCATACTAGATTGGGTACCATCGCACATTAGTAAAGATGCACATGGTTTGTATAAATTTGATGGTTCTTACTTATATGAGTATAGTGATGATTCAATTAGAGAAAACAAAGTTTGGGGAACAGTTAATTTAGATTTAGGCAAAGGTGTCGCTAGGAGTTATTTGTTGTCAAACGCAAGATTTTGGATGGATTATTTTCATATCGATGGCTTTAGAATAGATGCTGTATCTAATATTCTTTATTATTTAGGTGACGAAACTAAAGGCATTAATTCAGGGGCGTTGGACTTCTTGAAGACCTTGTCTCATACAGTTAAAGCATATGATTCATCAGTGCTTTTATTTGCAGAAGATTCATCAACATTCGCCAATTTAACAAAACTTGTACAAGAGGGTGGTGTTGGTTTTGATTATAAATGGAATATGGGATGGATGAATGATACTTTAAAATATTTTGAAAAGGATCCAGTTCATCGTAAGTATCATCATAATTTAATTAATTTTGCCATGGTTTACCATCATTCAGAAAGATTTATTTTAGCGCTATCTCATGATGAAGTTGTTCATGGGAAAAAATCTTTAGTTGAGAAAATGCCTGGAGATTATTGGCAAAAGTTTGCCAATTATCGATTGCTTATTGGTTTACAAATGACACATCCTGGTAAGAAACTAATCTTTATGGGTGGCGAGTTTGGGCATATGCACGAGTGGAAAGATACATCTGAGCTTGATTGGAATTTATATGATTATCCAACTCATCAAAAAGCAAATTTATTTTTTAAAGATATGTTAAATGTATATCACAATAACCCTTGTTTGTATGAATTAGATTATTCAGAACGTGGATTTAGATGGATAGATAGTAATAACGCTGAACAAAGTATTTTTTCTTTTATCAGATATGACCAAAGTGGTGGATTTTGTTTAGTGATTTTAAACATGACACCTGTTGTATATCACAATTACCGACTAGGTGTACCAAAACGTGGTCAGTATGAAGAAATATTGAATTCAGATTTGTTAAAATATGAAGGTTCAAACACATATAATGGGATAGATCCAGAAAGCCAAAATGAACCAGTTCATGGATTTGAACAATCTATTCAAATCGTGGTGGCTCCACTAGCGATACAAATATTTAAATTAAGAAAGTAAGGTGGTTTTATGAAGAAAATCATCTCAATGATTTTGGTTGGCGGAAAAGGTACTCGTCTTGGAGATATGACAAAGTACAAGGCGAAGCCAGCCATTTCTTTTGGAGGGAAATATCGTCTAATTGATTTCACATTGAGTAACTTGAGTCATTCAAATATCGATGTCTGCGGTATTGTGACCCAATATGAACCTATGGAACTAATGAATTATATTGGTAATGGCGCGTCTTGGGATTTGGATTATACTGATGGTGGTATTCAGTTTTTAACGCCATACTTAAAAAAAGAAGATATAGAATGGCAAAAAGGAACTGGACATGCAGTCAAACAATTTTTTGACTTTATTGAAAATTACCAAAGCGATTATGTTTTAATCTTGCCAGGTGATCACATCTATAAAATGGACTATAATAAAATGATACAAGCAATGGAAGAAGCTGATAGCGATATTACCATTGCCTCAACAAGAATAGACCATGAGGATATCCACAGATTTGGTGTAATTGAAGTTGATAAAGCCAATTACATTACTAAATTTATGGAAAAACCTGACAATCCTTCTAGTAATTTGGTTTCGATGGGAATCTATATATTTAAGAAAGATATTTTAAAAACCCTCCTATTCAGTGACACTGAGTTGTTAGATTTTGGGAGTGATATTATTCCTGAAGCCATTAATAGAAACATTAAGATTTTATCATATGAGTTTAAGGGATATTGGCGAGATGTTGGAACCATACAATCGCTTTACGATGCCCATATGGATATGATTGATCAATCTTCTTTTTTGGGCTTAAACTCATCTAAGAATTTACCGATTTTCTCTCGGTCGCTTAATTTAGTTCCACATATTATTCTTTATGCAGGACTTGTAAGTAATTCAGTGATAGCAGACGGATGTAAAATTAATGGACGTGTATTACATTCCTCAGTGGCTTATCAAGTAGATGTTAGGATGAATTCTCTTATTAAGGATTGTGTCGTATTTTCTAAAGTTGTAATTGGGGAAAATGCACATGTTGAAAAAGCAATTATAAACGAAGGTGTTAAAATTCCTAAAAATTATATGTCTATCAACAATAATTGTGTTTTGATTACTTCAGAAAATCTTTATGAAGTGGGTGAGATCCATGAATAATTTATTTGTAATTGTGGATGCTATTAATCAAGGTTCTTTCTCTCATTTGACTAGACATAGAGTTCCGGGTGCGATGCCTTTCGGGGCTAAGTATCGGTTAATAGATTTTACTTTATCAAATTGTAAAAATTCTAAGGTCTATAACGTGGCTATTTTTCCTTATGGAAATTATCGTTCACTATCTGACCAAATTGGTTCAGGGAGTCGGTGGGATTTAAATAGAAGGAGAGACGGGATTTTTATCTTACCTCCAAAAGTTATTGTGAATACAATTGACCACGAGATCAGTTTTCAAAGAATGTATGAACACTTAGAATACTTCAAAAGATCAATACAAGAATATGCGCTGATTACACCAGCAAACATAATTATGAATGTGAACTACAATGATTTACTAGATAAATATTTGAGTAATGATGTTGATTTAGCAACATTTATAGCGGATGATTACAGACGTTTGAAAATTTTTATCATAAAAAAAGAGTTATTATTGGATTACATTTCTAAATATGATCAAATTCAATTTAGAAATTTATCTGATGTCTTTGACTTTTCAACAAGCATTAAAAAGACAAGCATTAGATTACAAAATCCTAGCTTTTTAATAGAGTCTTCAAAAGATTTATTTCATGCCAATATGCAGTTGTTAATTGATGAAGTAAGAAATGATATTTTTGATCAAGAAAGACCAATTTATTCTAAAGAGACCATGTCAGCACCCACAAGATATGGCGAGGGTGCCATTGTAAAAAATTCAATCATTGCTTCTGGCGCAGTCATAGAAGGCGAAGTTATAAATTCAGTTATCGGTAGGAAAGTACATGTTAAAAAGAATGCAAAAGTTTTTCATTCAGTTTTAATGAATCATGCAAACATTGAAGAAAATGCACTTGTTGAATATTCATTATTAGATAAAGAAACAAGGGTTGTTCAAGGCGCTCAGGTTCATGGCAAGATTGAGCAATTATTTGTTTCAGAAAAAAAACAAATTGTTACCTCAGAAAAAAGTTTAACCATATTGCAAGTATCTGCGGAAGTTGAACCTTTTATGAAAACAGGGGGATTGGCTGATGTTGTAGGAGCGAATGCTGAAGCATATTCTAAATTAGGGAAAAAATCATTAGTTATTATGCCGCTTTATCCAAAAATTGCAGAAAAATATCAATTAATGTTAAAGCACGAGGCGGACCAAACCATTACTTTTGGTGGTGAGGATTATAAGGCGACTTTATTTAGTTTGAAAAATCATAATACAGTTTATTATTTTGTTCAAACTTATCAATTTTTTGAACGAGATAAGATTTATGGACACGAAGATGATGACGACCGATTTGGTTACTTTTCTTTAGCAGTAATTGCTTTCTTGAAAAATTTAGAAGCTTATCCTAATATTATTCATATTCATGATTGGCATAGTGCCTTATTACCAATGCTTTTAAGAGAAAAAAATATTGATATAAAAACATTATTAACCATTCACAATATTGAATATCAAGGGAAATTTAATACAGAAGTATTAAATAAATTAAATATAAGAACAACTTATAATTTTATTAGACCTTCTATGCTTAATTTCTTAGAGGCTGGAATACATTTGGCAGATAAGATATCAACTGTATCAGAAACATATAAGGATGAACTTTCTTATGAGTATTATTCAAAGAATCTTGTTGAAGCAATTAATAGACGTGCAAGAGATTTTTATGGTATATTAAATGGCGTTAGTAAAGATGTTGGTCCAACCAATAATTTAGAAATAGCAAAAAAATACGATTTAGTGAACGTATTTCAGGCGAAACCTATCAATAAGACTGATTTACAAAAAAGACTAAACTTGTATGAAAATAAAAATTCCTTTGTTATTGGCATGGTCACAAGAATCGTTGAACAAAAGGGATTCGATATTATCATACCAGCTTTAAAAGAAATACTTGGGAATCAAGACATTCAATTTGTTATTTTAGGCACTGGTGATGAAAGATATTTAAATGAACTAAGTGAATTAGAAAATCAATTTCCTAATCAAGTTAGTACTAATTTAACTTATGATGCGACAAATCCTGATTATATCTATGCTGGTGCTGATTTGTTCTTAATGCCATCAAGGGTGGAACCATGTGGTTTAGGTCAGATGATTGCACTAAAGTATGGAACCGTACCATTGGTTAGGCAAACAGGTGGTTTAAATGATACGATTGATCATTATGATTTGTCAGGTAAACGAGGTAATGGATTTAAGTTTTATAATTTTGATTCAAGAGATTTAGTTTTTCAATTGAATTATGCTTATTCTATTTATAAGAACCATAAGAATGATTGGAATCAGTTGATTATTAATGGGATGAATTCAAGGTTTACAATAAAAGATTCAGCCATCAAATATATTGAATTATATGAAATGATGGTTTAAGATATATTGAAGGAGTAGGATATTATGAAAAATGAAATATTTAGTTCAAAAGAACAATTTGTAAATACTTTTACAGATCGTTTGAGAAAAACATACTTTAAAGAGGTTGAAGATTCAACCATCCGTGAAAGATACTATGTACTAGGCGTGTTAGTAAAAGAGGAAATGTCGGATGAATGGATTCAATCTAATAAAAAAATTGACAGTAAAGATTCTAAACAAGTTCATTATTTTTCAATGGAATTCTTATTAGGAAGATTAATTACCAATAATTTAATTAACTTAGGCATAAGAGATGTTGCTGAAGAAGGCTTTAAATTTTTAGGATTTGATTTAAATGAAGTTGAAGATTATGAATCAGATCCTGGTTTAGGAAATGGTGGGCTTGGAAGATTAGCGGCTTGTTTCTTAGATTCTATGGCCTCATTAAAAATACCTGGATCAGGTAACTGTATTCGATATCGTTACGGCTTATTTAAGCAACGAATTAAAAATGGTTATCAAGTTGAGAGACCAGATAACTGGTTAAATGGTGGCTATGTTTGGGAAGTCAGAAAGACTGAAGAATCAGAATCTATTCCATTTTATGGTCATGTAGAATATCATGATGGTGAAATGGTATATAAACCTGCAGAATCTATTCGCGCTGTTCCATATGATATTCCGATTGTTGGCGATCAAAATGATTTTGTCAATCATTTGAGGATTTGGAATGCAGAGCCTGATAATAGATATCCTGAATATAAAACCGCTTTCGAATATGAGACAGACTTGGAACAAATCTCTGGTTTTTTATACCCAGATGACAGTACACCTGAAGGTAAGACATTAAGACTGAAACAACAATACTTCTTATCTGCAGCAGGATTAAAGAGTATCATAAAAAAACACAAATCAAATTATAATACTTTAGATAATTTTGCAGATAAAAATGTTATTCATATTAACGATACACATCCTGCGCTATTGATTCCTGAAATGATGCGAATATTGTTAGATGATGAAAAATTGTCATGGGATAAAGCTTGGGATATTACCAATCACACATTTGCTTATACTAATCATACAATATTAGCAGAGGCATTAGAGAGATGGTCAGTCAATATTATTCAGCCACTATTGCCAAGAGTCTTTCAATTAATTGAGGAAATAGACCGTCGTTTTGTTGAAAAATTAAGTAATGAAGGCAAAGACATTGATTTGATTAATGATTTAAGGATTATCAATCATAATGAAGTAAGAATGGCTCATTTATGTATCATTTCTTCTTTTTCAGTGAATGGTGTTGCTAAGTTACATACCAATATTCTAAAAAATATTGAAATGAAAGATTTCAATGACTTATATCCAAATAAGTTTGTTAATATTACTAATGGTATAACACATAGAAGATGGTTATTGCATTCAAATCCTGAGTTAACCGAGTTTATTTCTAATAGAATTGGTAATGATTTTAAAACTGATTATAGTCAATTTGACAAGTTATTAGAATATGCTGATGATAAAAAATCTCAAGATGAGTTTTTAAAAATTAAAAAAATTAAGAAAAAAGCACTAGCAAAACGTATTTTTGAAGAACAAGGCGTAAAAATTGATCCTGATTCAATTTTCGATATTCAAGTGAAAAGATTACATGAGTATAAACGTCAATTAATGAATGCCTTACATATTATGCATATATATAATCAATTAAAGGCTTCAAAATCATTTAGAGAAAACTATGAGCCTCACACATATATTTTTGGTGCAAAAGCTGCTGGTAGTTATTATTTTGCAAAAAAAGTTATTAAACTGATTAATACGATTGCAGAAAAAGTTAATAATGACAAAACAACAAACAAATATTTGAAAGTTGTCTTTGTTGAAAATTATAATGTTTCTTATGCAGAAATGATTATGCCTGCTGCAGATGTCTCTGAACAAATATCAACGGCTTCAAAAGAAGCAAGTGGTACAGGAAATATGAAGTTTATGATGAATGGTGGTTTGACTTTAGGAACTCTTGATGGCGCAAATGTTGAAATCAAAGAGTTAGTTGGTGATGATTCTATTTTCATCTTTGGTTTAGATGCAGATGAAGTGAACACCTTAAATGCAAATCGAAAATATAATCCAAGAACTTTATATGAAACTGATTCAGTCATAAATGGTTTATTAAAACAATTGGTTAATGGATTTTTTGATTCAGTTAATCGTGAAGAGTTTAGAGAAATATATGATAAGCTTGTCAATCGTGATACTTATTATGTATTAAAAGATTTCCATGCCTATTGCAAGGCAAGTGAAGAGGTTAATAAAGCCTATAAAAATCAATTAAACTGGGCCAAAATGGCTTTGATTAACATTGCAAAAAGTGGTCATTTTTCATCTGATCGTTCAATTGAGGATTATAGTCAAAAAATTTGGGGTGTTAAACCCGTTAAATAGGTGGTTGTATGGAAGAGTGGATGGATATATCTTTAATAATAAATGAAAGTACTTTACCCTTTCCAGGAGATGATTCTTTAAAAGTCGATTGGGTAAAATCATTCGCTAAAGATGGATATAATTTATCTGTTCTTTCTTTAAATATGCATATTGGGACTCATATTGATTATAAGAAGCATGTTTTAGATGTAGAAGATAACATATCATTTAATCAGTTTATGGGAAAAGCTAATGTGCTTTTTCTGGAACCCAGAGATAATATTATTAGGACCATTGATATCATTCATGCTTTCCAATATATTGAGAATAAGGAGAATATTCTTATAATCAGTGTAAACCATGAAGACAAATTAAACCAAAAGGATTACTTTGAATATCCTAAATTTGAAAAATCAATTTACAAATTTTTAATAAACAATGGAATTAAACTACTTGGAGCAGATTTGCCAAGTTTTGAATATTCTAAAGGCGATATGTTAGACATGCATAAAGACTTGCTAAGTAAGGATATATACTTGATTGAGAACTTGTGTCATTTAAACCGTTTAAGAAGTCATATTGATTTTATGGCCATACCATTGCCTATAGAAGGTGTAGAAGCTTCAATGGTCAGAGCACTAGCAAAAAATTTATAATTTAGGTTGCTTTTTTAGAAATCTTATATTATAATCATTTGTGTAATTGAATACATAACTTCAGGGCAGGGCGTAATTCCCTACCGGCGGTGACAGTCCGCGAGCTTAGGCATGATTGGGTGTAATTCCCGAACCGACAGTATAGTCTGGATGAGAGAAGTCATATTTTTGCTTTTTTTAATGCCCGAAGTCTTTTGGGCATTTTTTTAATGCCTCGAATCAAAAAAAGAAAGAGGGATGAAGGATGGAGATTTACTTTATAGCAAGTGCGGCTTTAATAATAGCACTTACACTAATGTTTTTCTTAGGGAAAAACACTGACAATAAAAAGAATTTATTAATTGTCTCAGGAATCACGTTGTTTTTTATTGTATTTGGAATGACTTATGCTTATTTGTTTTTAATTACTGTTGATGGTGAAAAAGTACCTATTTCAGATATTATTTTAACCAACGTAGTGATTATTGCGATTTATATTGCTGGGTATTTTATTTTATCAAATCTTCGTGAGAAGAAGATTGTTAATAAAAAAGTATCTACTAATAAAATTACAATTCAAGCATTATTGATTGGGATTGCCAGTGTATTAATGCTGATAAGTTTTCCTGTCATGCCAGCAGCACCATATTTAAAAGTTGAGTTATCAGCATTGATTATTTTTATGACTTTAATTTGGTTTGATTTTAAAACAGCTGTATTGGTATCATTTATAACAAACTTTGTGCATTTCTTTCTACCTAGTAGTGCACCAATAATACCTTTACTTGATGAAATGACAAACTTTTTAGCAACCATGATCTTTATTTTACCAACAGCTATATTTTTAAAGAGAGATCAACTTTTAGAGGGTAATAAGCATGTCATTATCTTAATCACAACTGTTATTGGTTTTGTTGCAACAACAATACTTATGGTCCTTTATAATCAGTATATTAACTTGCCATATATCTATAATATTGATATGACATTTAGACAAGTTCTCTTAATTTTTGCCGTCTTTAATATCATTAAATGGGGATTGAATGCAGTAGTTATTAATTTAACTTGGAAGAGATTCTATTTAATTGGTGAACAATTTTTAAATAAATAAAAACTAATTTATATAATTTAAGTTTGTTTTACAGAAAAAAGCCTATTTGGGCTTTTTTTACTATATAAAACAGGTGGTTTTATGTTATAATATTTCATAGATAAAAGACGAGTTAAAGGAGGTGCTTTTATGAAATATATAAAGTATTTATTAGTATTATTAACGTTATTTATAATGGTAGGATGTAGTGATGAAACTGAAGTAGATTATCAGTACAGCGACTATGAATACTATAAAATCACAACATATGATAATCAATTAAATCACCCTCAAAATGAGTATTATATTTATTATTATTATGAGAGTTGTGGTGCTTGTCTTAGAATAAAAAACGATGTATTAAGCAAGGTGGCTAACTTAAATGAAGATCACCTATATCTTTTTGATGTTCAAGCAGGGATAAATATTCATCCTGATGAATTCTTAAGAGATGAAGATGATGGGAAGTTCTATACACCAACAATGGTTTATGTAGAGGACGGTGAATTCATTGAAAAATGGGTTGGTATTGATGAAGTATTATCAATATTAGATGTTTTAGACTAATATATAATTTAAAATGGTAAAAAAAATTGTTTTATTCATACAATATTTAGGCCATTAATGATAGAATAAAGATAAATTGAAGGAATGGTGATGTGGATGAAGACAATTAAAATTGATAAGTACTTTAAAGGCATGATTGCGCATCGTGGTTTAAGCGGTATAGAGACAGAAAATACAGTATTTTCATATTTAGCAGCTGCCAATCACAGTTATGATGGTATTAGTTGTGATTTATTAATATCAAAAGATGGGAAGTTAATTTTATCTGCTGAAACCTCTCTATTAAAGTTTGGGTTATTAAATCTTGATATTCAAAGTTTCGATTATGAAGAATTAATTAAGTATTCTTTGGTTGATAGAAAAACTGAAAACCTTAATAAATTCTTATACATCCCTTTGTTCAAAGATTTTTTGTCTATTTGCAAGTCATATGAAAAGAAAGCCATTATAAATATCCATGAAGACTTAAATCATGTGGTTATTGATAAAATGATTCGTGAAATTGATGATGCAAGTGATTTAAATCATTGTTTATTTATTTCTAGTAATAAAAAGCAAATTGAATATATGCTTAAATCAATAAGTGCTAATCAAATATATTATAAACAACCTAATTTAGATTTAGTACATTATGAATTTTGTAACAAACATAAGGTTAATGTATACCTTGATAGACGTTTCTTGGAAAAAGAATATATAAAAAAATGTCATCTAATCGGATTAAAATTGATGGCTGGTGTTATAAATGATAAAGACCTAGCTGAAAAGATTATCAAATTGGATGTTGATTATATTTTTACAAATATTTTAGAATAATATCTATATTGGAGGGATACCATGAGTAAAACAATCGAAGATATTTTAAATCGCAGAAGTATAAGAGCTTATAAAAATAAGCCGATTCCTGAAGAGGATTTAAAGACAATTATTAAAGCTGGTTTGTATGCTCCAAGTGCGAAAAACAAACAAGAGTGGCATTTTACAGTGATTACCAATAAAGAAGTTATTGATCATATGAGTGAAATGGCAGTAGAAGGTATGAAACGACTTGGCCTTGATATAAAGGATGATGATCATATTTTTTATCACGCACCAGTTGTGATTGTAATTTCCTCAAAAATTGCCGGTTTTTCTGGTGTTAATGTAGGATGTGCTGTTGAAAACATTGCGCTTGCATCTAAGGCTTTAGGCTATGGTTCTTGTATTATTGGTCAAACAAGATACATGTATCATAAAGCCAACAAAATTGATGTTGATAAATTGATCAAGATTCCTGATGGTTATGAACACGATGTATCAATTTGTTTAGGTTTTCCAGACCAAGAAACTCCTGAACCAAAACCAAGAAGAGAAAAAATTGTAGATTATATTCTTTAAAAGGAGGCTAATTATGTGGCAGAAAGAGTACAAAAAGTGGCTCAATTATGAAGATCTAGATACAAATTTAAGAGAAGCATTATTAGATAAAAATGAATCAGAACTAGAAGAGATGTTTTACCAATCATTAAGTTTTGGTACTGGTGGCATGAGAGGTATTTTAGGCCCAGGGACGAATAGATTAAATATTTATACCATTAGACGTGCCAATTCGGGACTTGCTAAGTACCTAAAGAAACACTATTCAAATGAAGAATTAGAACAGGGTGTTGTTATTGCTCATGACAATAGACACTTATCAAAAGATTTTGCAAGAGAATCTGCTAAAGTACTGGGTGCACAAGGCATAAAATCATATATTTTCACTGATTTAAGACCAACACCAGAGCTTTCTTTTGCAGTTAGAGATTTAAAGGCTATTGCTGGTATTGTTGTGACCGCTTCACATAATCCACCAAATTATAATGGCTATAAGATTTATGATGAGTATGGATGTCAATATACGCCTACATATGCTAATGAAATTATTGATTATGTAAATGAAGTAGAAGATATGTTTGAGATTGATATAGAGGATTTAGATTCTTTAGAAGATCAAGGATTAATAGAATATATTGATTCAAAAATTGATGATGCATATATTCAATCATTAAAAACAATCCAAATACATCCGGAAATCAGTAAAGAACTGAAAATTGTTTTTACACCATTACACGGAGCAAGTGGGATGATGGCTTCACGTTTGTTAGAAGAAACTGGTTATGATATATATCCGGTAAAAGAACAAATGATACCTGACCCTAACTTTTCTACAGTAAAATCTCCGAATCCAGAAGATAAATCAGCATTTGATTTCGCGATGAATTTAGGAAAAGAAGTTAAGGCGGATTTATTAATTGCGACTGACCCTGATGGTGATAGATTAGGCGTGGCTGTAAAAGACAAATCAACTTATAAATTTTTAAATGGCAACCAAACAGGCGCTTTATTATTATATTACTTATTAAACGAGCGCAAAAAATTAAATACATTGCCAAATAAAGGTGTTGTTTTTAATACAATTGTGACTTCAGATTTAGGAGCTGAAATCGCCAAAAGTTTTGGCATGGATGTTATATCAACTTTGACTGGCTTTAAATTTATTGGTGAACAGGCTAGATACCTAGAGGATGAGGATAGAGAGTTTATCTTTGGATATGAGGAATCATATGGTTATGTCATCAAAGATTTTGTAAGAGATAAAGATTCTTTACAAGCTATGTTAATGATTTCAGAAGCTGCAAATTTTTATCATGAAAAAGAAAATAAAAACTTATTAGATAAATTAAATGATATCTATGAAGAGTATGGTTATTATTTAGAAGATTTAAAAAGTATAGTGTTAGAAGGTAAATCTGGACAAGAACAAATTTCCAAAATTATGGCTAATTTTAGAGATAATCCATTAGAGCAATTTAATGGTTTAGATGTAAAATACTATGAAGACTTTAAACGTTCTATCAAGGTTACTGGTCAAACTAAAGAAGCAATCGAATTAGATAAATCTAATGTTATAAAATATATGTTAGAGGATGACAGCTGGTTTGTTTTACGCCCTTCAGGAACAGAACCAAAATTAAAACTATATGCTGGAGTAGTGACTGATTCTTATGATAAATCATATAAATTATTAAATGAAATATTAGACAAATTATCGACTATGGCAGAGAAGGTGGAATAATATGGAGTATTTTTATATAGCATTAGGACTTGCCGTTTTGGTTGGTTTATATATGTGGTCATATTCACTCAATGAAAAATGTGAAAAACCTGAAGGTACAATAGATGCTGATTGCGCAGCTTGTAACTCAGCCGCTTGTAAAGACAGGAAAAATGAAATTAAACAATAAATGGCTTAAAATATTAGACAATGAAATCCACCAACCCTACTTTAAAGCGTTGATGGATTTTGTTTATAAAGAATATCAAAAATACACTTGTTATCCAGACAAAGATGATATTTTTAATGCACTTAATTTTACAAGTTTTAAAGATGTTAAGGTACTAATTTTAGGACAAGATCCTTATCATCAACCTGATCAAGCAATGGGGTTGGCGTTTTCTGTTCCTAAAGATGTGAAGATACCACCTTCACTAAGAAATATATATAAAGAGTTATCAAACGATTTAAGTATAGAAATCCCAAATCATGGGGATTTAACAGTTTGGGCAAAACAAGGCGTTATGCTCATGAATGCTATTTGGACAGTGAAAAAAAATCAACCTTTATCACATAAAGAAAAAGGTTGGGAAATATTTAGTGACGCTATTATTTCCTTACTTAATCAAAAAGATCAGCCAATGGTTTTTGTCTTATGGGGTTCTTTTGCGAGGAGCAAAAAGGCGCTTATAACAAATAAGAAACATTTAATCATTGAAAATGTTCATCCTTCTCCTTTGGCGGCTTACAGAGGTTTCTTTGGTGCTAAACCTTTTACAAAAATCAATCAGTTTTTAATAGAAAATAATCGACAACCAATTAATTTTAGGATGTGAGGTGCAACATGAACAATAGAACTCAAAAACTCATTTTTACTGGTTTATTGATTACGATAGGCATCGTATTATCTCAATTCTTATCGATATCAATCCCGCCGCAAACAACGATCATAAGAATAGGAATAGGTTATTTACCCTTGATGCTTATATCACTATTATATGGGCCAATGGTTGGATTGGTTTCAGGACTCATTCAAGATATCCTAGGTTTAACAATTGGTGGTGGTTTAGCGTATTTCCATTTTGGTTTTGTGTTAAATGCGATGATTATAGGGTTCATGCCTGGTTTCTTATTAAGATATTTACCATTTAAAGATAAAGTATATAAAATAATTAATATTGTTATTGCCAGTATATTATCCATTGCTGGTCTTGTATTGCTAATGGATATTTCAATCATTACAGATGTGACTTTAAGATTAGAAGTTGGTGGCACTATTGAATTAGGAAAAACAATGGCTTACGTTTTAGTATCGTCGAGTTTGTTTGCTGTATTGTTGATGTTGGTTTTTGTCATCATAAGAAAGCCACAAAATAATAACCATCAAATCATTTTTTTTGTTACAAGTTTATTATTTTTAACTTCTGTCATTTTAACACCGATTTGGGTCTCACAGTTATTTGGACACCCATATTTAATACAATTGCCACTAAGGCTGATTAAATTTCCATTAGAGGCGATTATTTATAGTATTCTTTTGGTTAGACTTTATGTTTTAATAAAGAGATTAGAAGCAACAAGATAAAAATAAAAGGCCCACAAATTTGTGGGCCTTTATTTCTAAATTTCAATAATTTTCAATTCAAAAGGTTGTAGGTGAACATAGATATCTTCATTATATAATTCGTGATAAGCTCTTGGTAGTTCATAAGTTGAATAGACCACTTGTCCTTGATAATCACTTTTTTTAATTGCCTCTCTTAAACTATTAATGGTAAAGTTATGTTCGATATGTCCATCTGAAGTATTTGCGACGATGATTAGTGCCTTATCTTCTTTTATAAATGCATATTCAATGGTGTTTTGGTTGTGTCCATTTAGTGGTATAAATTGTGTTTGACTAACGATAGAGGGCAGCCACTCTTTTCTTAAGTCAACAATGCCTTTTAAATGATCAAATATTTCCCAACGATTATCGTTTAAATAATGGATAGCAAATTTATCGAACAAAGCCAATTTTTTATAATATAAATCATTTGAATCTAAATGATAAAGGTTGCGGTCAGTTGCGTCTAAACCTAAGTTCATCGGTTGAACTTCATAGACTTCTTGGCCAGAATTAATAAAAGGAATCATCTTAGGTGCAAACATATTTAGTACAGTAATAAGTCTGGTGAAGTCTTTGCCGCCTTTTCGACTAGTAATTCTAGGCGTATCGTGAGTTTCCGCAGAAGCAAGCATTGGTAATTCGTATTGATGAGATGAAAAGATAAATTCTCTTAATTTTTGTTCAGTGTATCTTGGTTCCATCCAAAAACCATTTCCAACAACAGCATTATAGTTTTTTTCAAAGGCTTTTTTAAAATGACTTGGATCTAATTCTTCTGCAATAAATCCAAAATCAGGATCAATTTTTCTTGCCGATTTCATGATCATTTCTAAAAGTTCATTAGGTAATGCATGTCCCATATCAATTCTCGCGCCATCTATTCCAAACTCTGTTTGAAAATATGGAATCACCGATTTAATCATATTAAAGAGTTCAGTGTTTGGTTTTTTTCCAGGATAAAGATTGCATTTAATAGAATCATATAAAATATATGGTGGTTGAGATTTATCAATAAATTTTTGTGAAACTGCTGGGTGATCAAAATAAAATCTAAAAAAAGTTATATCTGACCAAGGCGGTTGAGGATCATTAATCCAATCTGAAAATGCAGGTGCAACAACAAGGTTCATTTCATTTTTAATTTCTTCTAAGTAATTATCTTTTTGTCTTATTAAATTGAATAATTCTTGGTTCTTTTCTTTAGGATTGACTTCAAACATCGCTAGGTGGTTCTTAACATTTTCATCATTAAAAATAGTTTCCAGATATTCTTCTTTAGGGGGAGTAGTTTCACCAAAAGCTTCAATATTTGGTGAATGATATTCATGAGCCTTATCTGCTTTAATCCAGTAAAACCATTCAGGATGTTCTTTGATAAAATCACTATTGATGGCATTAGTTCTAGGGATAACGTCGATAATGACTCTCATATCTAGGATATGACAAGCTTCTACAAAAGCTTTAAATTCTTCTTCAACAGTTGAATGTTTACCCGTTAGGCTTTCCTTAAGATTTTCATCAATATCAAAGAATGACTTAACGGCATAAGGTGACCCAAGCTCACCTTTTTTGTATAAAGTTGAATATTTGGTGATTGGTAATAAGTAAACGGCATTAATACCCATGGCTTTTAATGTTGGAAGGTAAGCCAACATTTTAACAAAGGTTCCTGTTTCTTTAACATCATCGAAATTTGAAATATCAAGTGAAAAAGAGCGGTCGTGATCCCAAGCAGCTGATGTTCTTATCTGTGACGAATAAATAATCGATTCTATTAACCAATGATTTTCACTAGTATCGTCATTAATTTGTGAAAGAGATTTTGAATAGTTTCTTCGCTTATCTGCAACATCTAAATAGACGTCTTTTATTAATTTTGAATAAAATGCATAAGGGTTTACAAGTAATTCTTGGCTTGGTAGAAGTTTCAAATCTTCACCTTTATAGTCCCATGCATTCCATAAATCAGGAACGACATAATTGATATGACCTTGACTAATTCTTTTTGTTAAAATTTGATATAATTTTTCAAGTTTTAGTTCCATATTTATACCTCCAACTCTTATTATACCAAAAAAAATAATCTTATGTAGGTAATCAAATGTAAATGGTTTCATTTAGCGTATATAACTTTAAATAAGTGAGCAGATATAGTATAATGTTTATGGTTAAATAAATAGAGGTGATTTTATGAAAAGACCAGTAGTACTTGTAATTATGGATGGGATTGGAATAGCTGATGAAGGCAAAGGAAATGCATACAGTTTGGCCAATACACCTAATTTAGATAAATATTATAAAACATATCCGCATACAACTTTAGAGGCTTCAGGAGAAGCTGTTGGATTACCCAAAGGACAAATGGGAAATTCTGAAGTTGGGCATATGAATATTGGTGCAGGAAGAGTGGTTTATCAATCATTAACACGTATCAATAAATCAGTAGAAGAAGACAAATTAATCGAGAACAAAGCTTATTCAGGTGGTTTTTCACATGCAATAGACAATGATTCTAATCTTCATATTTTTGGTTTGTTGTCAGATGGTGGTGTGCATTCTCATATTTTGCATATAAAAGCCATGTTAAGAACTGCTAGAGATGCTGGTGTGAAAAAAGCATATGTTCATGCGTTTTTAGATGGAAGAGATGTAGGGCCACAATCAGCTGTTGGTTTTATTGAAGATATTGAAAAATATATGGATGAAATTAAATATGGAAAAATAGCCACAGTTTCAGGCCGTTATTATGCGATGGATAGAGATAAAAATTGGGAAAGAACTCAAAAAGCATATGATGCAATGTCTTTTGGAAAAGGACCGCATTTTAATTCTGCTGCAGATGGTGTTAAATCATCTTATGCAGATGGTGTTAATGATGAGTTTGTATTACCATTTGTAGTAGATGAAGATGGTTTAGTTAAAGACAATGACGCTATTATCTTTATGAACTTTAGACCTGACAGAGCCATTCAAATTTCTACAGCTTATTCTAACCCAAAAGAAGCTCCAAAATTAGATACTGAAAACGGTCCAGAAAATATTTGCTTTGTTTCAACTATGAAGTATGCTGATTCTGTTAAAGGTGACATTGCATATGGATTAAATGATTTAACTGATATGTTTGGAGATTATATTTCTGATCAAGGATTACATCAATTAAGAATTGCTGAAACAGAAAAATATGCACATGTAACATTTTTCTTTGATGGTGGTGTTGATAAAGAAATTAAAAATGCTAAACGCGTTTTGGTTCAATCACCTGGTGTTGCTACATATGATATGAAACCAGAAATGAGTGCATATGAAATCACTGATAATGTCTTAAAAGAGTTAGATAGTGATGTACATGATGTCGTTATTTTAAACTTCGCAAATGGAGATATGGTTGGTCATACTGGTGTTATTGAAGCAGCTGTTAAAGCTGTTGAAACAGTTGATGATTGTGTTGGTAGAGTGGTTGATAAAGTTAGGGAAATGAATGGAATTGCCTTGTTAACGGCTGATCATGGTAATTGCGAAAAAATGATTGCTGAAGATGGTTCTGTATTTACAGCACATACCAATAATTTAGTGCCATTCATAGTGACTGATAAAAATGTAAAATTAAGAGATGGTGGCGCATTGGGCGATTTGGCACCAACTATGTTAAAATTATTGAGTTTAAAACAACCTGATACCATGACAGGTAGGTCAATCATTGAATAATATAGATAAATCTTTAAAGAATATTAAGATTAAAGATTTAGTTTTCGTGATATTGTATGCAATTGTTTTATCAATTATGCTTGGCATTTTAATCGGGTTAATTGATAGTTTGGTTATGACCATAATACCATTTTCATTATCATTTATATTTTTCTTCCTATCAAGCCGTTGGCTAGGTAGACAAGTGAGAAAATTATATGATTACCCAAATATATATTATGTGATTATTGCTGGAATTGGTTTGTTTATACAAGCATCTATTATTATTGTTTTACAAATGTTTGCTAGACAAGGCAATATTATTGAACGACCAGATATATTTTTAAATGAAAAGGTATATATTGAAGTAATGTTTAATATGATAAGAGATACCTTTTCTGCAGGAATATTTAATTCATTAAATTATTTTATTACTTACTTACTTTTCGGAGTAGGGATTTATATAGGAATAAGAGAAACTTATTAAAAAAAGGAGATGTATTATGCCAAATATTAGTAGTATTTATGCAAGAGAAGTATTGGATTCTAGAGGGAATCCAACAGTTGAAGTTGAAGTGTTTACTGAATCAGGAGCTTTCGGACGTGCTATCGTTCCAAGTGGAGCCTCTACAGGTGAACATGAAGCAATTGAGTTAAGAGACGGGGATAAAGACAGATACTTAGGAAAAGGTGTTTTAAAAGCAGTTGAGAATGTGAATGAAGTTATTGCACCAAACTTAATTGGCTATGATGTGACTTTCCAAACATCAATTGATCAAATTATGTTAGACCTTGATGGGACAGAAAACAAATCAAAATTAGGTGCGAACGCAATCCTAGGTGTTTCTATGGCTGTTGCAAGAGCAGCTGCAGATTTCGTTGGTTTACCACTATATTTATACTTAGGTGGATTTAATGCTAAACAATTACCAACACCAATGATGAACATCATTAATGGTGGATCACATGCAGATAACAACGTTGACTTCCAAGAGTTTATGATTATGCCTGTTAGTGCGAAATCATTCAGAGAAGCTTTAAGAATGGGTGCTGAAGTATTCCATAATCTTAAAAAAGTATTGTCTGGATATGGTTTTAATACTGCTGTTGGTGATGAAGGTGGATTTGCACCAGATTTAGAATCAAATGAAGCTGCTTTAAAAGTGATTATTGAAGCCATTGAAAAAGCTGGATTCAAACCTGGCGAAGACATTGTTTTAGCAATGGACGTTGCTTCATCAGAATTTTACAATAAAGACAAAAAAGTTTACGAATTAAAAGGTGAAGGCAAAGAATTAACGAGTGAAGAAATGGTTGATTTCTATGCCAACTTAATTGAAAAATATCCAATCAAATCTATTGAAGATGGTTTAGATGAAAACGATTGGAAAGGTTGGGCAAAATTAACTAAGAAATTAGGAAAACGTGTTCAACTTGTTGGTGACGATTTATTCGTGACAAACACTAAAAAATTATCAAGAGGTATTTCTGAAGGTGTTGGAAACTCTATTTTAATTAAAGTTAACCAAATTGGTACATTGACTGAAACGTTTAATGCTATTGAAATGGCGAAAAGAGCTGGATACACTGCAGTTATATCACACCGTTCAGGTGAAACTGAAGATACGACAATTGCTGAAATCGCAGTTGCGACTAATGCTGGCCAGATTAAGACAGGTTCTTTGTCTAGAACAGACCGTATTGCAAAATACAATCAATTGTTAAGAATTGAAGAAGAATTAGATGAAGTTGCTGAATATTTAGGTCTAGATGCATTTTATAATCTAAAATAATAAGAATCAATCATACATAGCATAAAAAAAGTGTTTTTGGTTCTTCCAAAAACACTTTTTTATGTTATAATAGTAACGATACTTAGATAAGTAAACGTTAAGGAGGGCAAATTATGACAGCTTTACATTGGATATTATTTGCTATATCAGCTTTATTAATTGGATTAGTGATGATTCAAGAGTCTAAAAACGATGTTCAAAATACATTTTCAGGTGAAAAATCAGATTTATTTAAGAACCAAAAACAAAGAGGTCCAGAGTTATTCTTCGCAAGATTAACATTCGGTTTATCTTTAACATTTGGTTTGTTTGCGATTTTAGCTGCAGTATTATAAAACATTGAGAAGGACACATCACGTGTTCTTTTTTATTTGGAAAAAACGGGGGAAATATGAAGAAAAAGGTTTATCAATTAATCAAAAAACTAAACTATAAGAAAAGAAATGTAAATAACTTAGCAAAGATTTTAAATATGAAGTCAGGGTCTGATTTCCAGGAGTTAACTAAAATCCTGAATGAATTAGAAAGTGACTTATTGGTTTATCGAGATAAGAATGGTTTTTATCATGACATTGATAATAACAAATATGAAATCGGTGAGCTAGATTTAAAATATCAAGGTTATGGTTTTTTGGTATTGGAAAATAAACCTGATATATTTATTCCACAAGGTAAAACATATTCTGCTATGAACGGTGATTTGTGTTTAGTAGAAATTACCAAGAGAAAATCTAGTATGAAAATTGAAGGTAAAGTCGTTAAGATACTTGAACGACAAATGAAAGTAATTATTGGCGAATACATTGATGGTGAAATACATCCTAAAGGATACTCAGAAGATATTGTTTTTGAATTAAAACATAGCGATAGAAAAAATGTTAAGGACCACCAAATTATCAAAGGTGAAATCGTGGATTATTCGCACCATATTTTTAAACGTGTGAAATTAATCGAAGTCTTAGGTCATAAAGATGATGATGGGATAGAAGTATTAGAAATTACCCATAAATTTGGTTTGACCAATGAATTTAGACCTGAAGAAATAGATTATGCTAAAAGTCTTCCTCAAGAAGTTTTAGATGAAGAAATCAAAGGGAGAACTGACTTAAGAAAAGAAACAATTTTTACAATAGATTCAGAGTCAACAAAAGACATTGATGATGCCATATCAATCAAAAAAATGAATAATGGTCATTATAGATTAGGTGTACATATTGCAGATGTCAGTCATTATGTAAAAGAAGACTCAGTCTTAGATAAAGCAGCTTATGATAGAGGGACCAGTGTCTACTTAGCAGACTCTGTTGTGCCTATGTTACCTAGAGAACTCTCAAATGGTATTTGTTCTTTAAATCCCAATGTAGACCGTTTAGCAATGTCTTGTGAAATGGAAATCAATCAAAAAGGTGAAGTAATCAATTATGATTTCTTTCCATCAGTGATACATAGTGATTTTAAAATGACTTATACAAATATTAATAAAATGATTGCTGGTGATGAAGAAGTCATTAAAGAATTCAAAGACATTCATCCAAATGTATTGGCCATGAAGGAACTACAAGATATATTAAATGATGTAAGAACAAAAATGGGATCAATTAATTTTGAGACGATTGAACCGAAGTTTATATTTAATAAATCTGGAAAAATCACTGATATGGTTGTTAAAGAACGTGGTGTTGGCGAACAAATGATTGAAGAGTTTATGTTGGTTGCCAACCAAGTGGTCGCAACCCATATCTATAATCTAAAACTACCATTTATATACCGTGTTCATGAACTACCAAATGAAGAAAAAATCAACCATGTTTTAACCATGGTTAAAGAACTTGGTGTAGATGTTGAACTAGAAGATAATATTAGTCAAGAGAACTTACAAAAACTCTTAAAAAGTGTTGAAGATACAAAATACGAAAAAGTCATTAATACACTATTATTAAGATCAATGTCTAAAGCAAGATATGCTAAAGAAAGCTTAGGGCATTATGGTTTGGCTTTTGAACACTATACACATTTTACATCGCCCATTAGACGTTACCCTGATTTAATTGTTCATCGTTATTTAAGAAGATATGTCTTTAAAAATAATAAAGATATCACTGAAAAATTAATCGATAAGTTTGAAGACATTGCTAAACAATCGTCTAAGCAAGAACGACAAGCAATGCAAGCTGAAAGAGAAATTATGGATATCAAAAAAGCTGAATATATGGAACAATTCATCAATGAAGAATTCGATGGTGTGATTTCATCAGTTCTTAAATTTGGTATGTTTGTAGAATTACCAAATACAGTTGAAGGTTTGGTACATGTTTCAACCTTTAAAGAAGAAATGGAATATGATGAAAAAACTATGAAATTAGTTGGCGTTTCCTCTAATAAAAGTTATAATATAGGTAAGGAAATTAAAGTAAAGCTAGTGAAAGTGAATAAAGTTTTAGGTAAGATTGATTTTGAATTAGTTTAGGAGGAAATGATGAAAGTATTAGCACACAATAAAAAAGTACAACACGATTATCATATCCTTGATACTTATGAGTTTGGTATTATATTAAAAGGGACAGAGATTAAATCAATTAGACAGGGTAAATTTTCCATTAACGAAAGTTATGTAACGATATCAAAGAAGATGGAATTATTTATCATAAATATGCATGTCTCAAAATATGACCATGGAAGTTTATTTAATCATGTAGAAAAAAGAAAGAAGAAACTTCTAGCTCATAAACATACCATAGAAAAACTAGAACATAAACAAAAACTTGAAGGTTTGACTTTGGTGCCAAAAAGAGTATACTTAAAAGAAGGTTTATGTAAAGTAGAAGTTGTTCTTGCTAAAGGTAAGAAGCTTTATGATAAACGACAAAGTAAGAAGCGTGAAGACGCTGAAAAGAGAATGGATAAAGTTATTTATTAAATGGGGCTGTTCTGGATTCGACAGGATAGTTCAAGTTTGACTAGCATGCTATCGGCAGATGTAAAAATGCATGGTTAAATATAACCGGAAATCAAAATTACGCTTACGCGGCTTAAGAAGAAGCTGCAAATTCATTCGGGTTTGTCTATAGACCCGTCTTGAATTCCAGAAATATAGAATAATGCATTTCCCTGCCTTCTTAAGGGGATGCATGAGATGAATAAGAATAGATAGACATTTGTGTGTTGGTTGGCGTGTGTTTATCGAACTTTTGCAATCAACTAAGCATGTAGAAAGTTAAATGATTGACTATTTTGGACAGGGGTTCAACTCCCCTCAGCTCCACCAATTTTACCTGAAGTAGCTTCCAAAAGTTGGAGATATGGTATACTAACCATACACTCTGATGGAGGGAGCTTTTTTTAAATAACTTGACATTATACCGTTATCGGTATAATATATATTTGAGGTGATTACATGAAATATCTGACGACAAAAGAAATAGCGAGCAAATGGAATGTGAATGATCGAAGAGTAAGAGCTTTATGTGAAGAAGGTAGGGTTGATGGTGCATTTAAAGTTGGTAAAACTTGGATGATTGCCGAGGATGCATCAAAACCTTATGATGCTAGAAAAACAGTAAAAAGAGAATACAGTGGCTTAAATTTCAATTTTTCCAAGATAGATACACTGAAGAATGAAATAGATAAATATAGACCATTATCTAAAAATATCGTAAAGTCACTTCGTGAAAAACTTATTATTGAGTGGACATATAATTCTAATGCAATAGAAGGCAATACGCTTACAATGTTAGAAACTAAGGTTGTATTGGAAGGAATTACCATCGGTGGGAAAAATGTTACTGAACATTTAGAAACAATTAATCATAAGGATGCTATTGAATACCTAGAAACCCTTATAAAGAAAAATAATGACTTAACAGAATGGACACTCAAAAATATTCATCAGCTAATTTTAAAAGAAATAGACGATGATAATGCTGGAAAATATAGGGCTGAAAATGTCACAATTAGTGGCGCAAGGCATATTCCACCAAATCATATGATTTTATCAGAGTTAATGCAAAAATTATATGTTGAATATGAGAAAGAATGGAATAACTATCATCCAGTTGTAAAGGCATGCTTGTTACATGGAGAGTTTGTGAAAATTCATCCATTTATTGATGGTAATGGCCGAACAGCAAGATTGATACTCAATTTTGAATTGATGAAATATGGGTACACACCAATTGTCATAACAAAAGAAAGAAAAGCTGAATATTACGAAGCATTAGACATAGCCCATACATCTTTGGATTATTCAAAATTTGTTCAATTAATATCTGATTTTCTTATAGATTCTGAATCATTATGGCTTAGAATTATAAATTAAGAATCATGATGGATGCTGGAAAACTTCTGGAATACTTAGCTACACCATCAATACTATTAAAGTTTATAACAATCTAAAAACAGGGTTTAGGCCTTTGTTTAGCGATTTATAGAAATAAACTTTTTTTATGCACTGCTATGAAAAAACAGGACACGTATCCCCCCTCTATGGTTTAAAAAAGAGGAAATAAATCAAAGATATTACTTAATAATTTATCGGAATTTTTCTTTGGAGAAAATATCGATATTTAACAGCTTTTTTGTTGATAAAGTTTTAAAAATAGGGCTCCAAGCTATTATAGACAAATATCTAAATTAAGTTGATGGATATGAAGGCTAATTAAATATTTGAAATGGCACATTCCAATAAAAAAGGGATAAAGGCAAATGTCTAAAAAACCTAAGAATCGATGAATTTCAAAATACAGTGAAAGCTATTAAAATCTATGTTAATTAATTCAATAACAAAAGCCCATCTTGGAAATTAAATTACTTAGGTCCTGTAGAATATAGAATGAAAAATGAAATTCAAAAAAATCAATGAGTCTATATAAAACAACTTAATAATTTGATATAATAAAATTAATAAAAACTTGATATCCTCTCTTATATAGCTTTGAGTGGGTATGAATCCGGTTTATTAATAGCAGAGCATAAATTTTAGCTTGGTTTATATTTTGAATTTAAAACTAAATGAATTGTGTATATTTTTGACCAGGCTTATAATCTAAAGATAGAGGACTAAATGTGATTAAATTCTTATTTAATGAAAAAGGTAATATCAAATATCAAAACATAATGATTATCGCTTTTTTGATGTCATTTTTTTCTGTTGGGTATATTTATCTCTCTATTTTGATAACTCTGCCGCAGTTTTTATCAATTCCAATCATATTATTAATGGTTGTTTCGATTATATGTTTGCTTTTTATGAGCGGTATGAAAGAAATCCATTCATTCATTAAAAATCAAATAATCAAGTTGAATGATTTTGTCAGTAGAACTAAAATACTTAACCATTACTTTCCAGTAGCGAACCAATCTTATAAAGAGAAGTATTATATTGTTTTTACGTTTAATATTCGTATTCTTCGTTGTTGATGATAAGTTGACTTTACTTGTATCAATAAAAACGAAGGGAGAATATAAATGTTTAACATATTAGAAAACATTGGTCATAAGAACAGTGTTATTTTAAGATTGAAAAGTAATAAGAAGTACAATATAAATTATATTCATATCTATTTAAACGCCCTTATCTTGATGGTGGTTTTTATAGGTATGTTTTTTCTAGTTGGATTGTTATTTAAATTACAATACAATATTCGGTATATGTTTTATTCAATATCACTCAGTTGGATTGTCTCTTATGTCTTAGTGAAAATCATGATTGAGTTGAAAATACAAGTTGAGCTTGACATTGAATACAATCCATTATTACCGATTATCAATGATATTTTTAATATGATAGGAATTGTTTATGGCTTGTTATTTGTAATATTTGCTTTCATAATGCCAGAAACTACAAATGTGATTGATATTATTGTGACTTTACTAGTTTTCCTCATCAGTTTAATATACTTTTATTCATGGGGAGCAACACTATATACTAAAAACACAATTTTTATATGGAGTGTCATAGTTAATATTTTCATACACTCATTATTATTTATACTCATTCAAGTTGTATTCCCAATATCTGAACCATGGCTATGGTCAGTTGCCTATCTTGCATTCTTAATATTTATGTATTTAATTAAAGATTTGCTATATAAATGGAAGGGTGCTAAATTGGTAATTGATTGGAGAATTATCTCTGTATTAATTGTTTTTGTGTCTTACATATTTTTTGTTGTCGGTGATAGTTTTAAGTTGTTTAGTAGATTTGATGTTGGGGGTAATTACTCTAGAAACATTGTTGTAGATATGAACACAATTGAATTTGATATCGAGAGTGAAAGTTCCTTGCATATAGACTTAATATATTTTGAAGTAGATGATAATCATTATTATTTAGTTGAGAAAAGATCAGATGATCATTGGGTGCTACATATATTTTCTAAGGATAACGTTCTGGTTAAAAGTTTTGATTTTTCAGATTCAATAGAATTTCGGAGAGATGAATCCCATTTATATTTGTATGAAAGAATAGATAGAAAAATTCATATTCACGAACTTAATGGAGAAACACTTACTTGGATAGGAGAAATCAACAAAGACTCATCGCTATCAGTCCCTATTATTGTTAATGACGAGTATTACATAATTAATACACCAGGCTTTATGAGGCTTTTTAATGACACAGGGATTTTTAAACTAAGTGAACCTGAAAATATTTTAGATGGATCTAATATGGAAGAAAAGGTTCTATATAAGGATAATCATTTTCTTGTATTTAAGCCTATTGGATTAGATACTTATCAATATGCTGGTGGTGATTTTTTAAATTACAATTTTCATTATAGTAATGGATATCTAGGTTACAGAGATGGTGATTATTTTTATATACAGACATTAGAGAATTATTATCTAGAGAATAAAAACTATATAAAAATTAATATAGACGATGAAAATGTGTACTACATGTATGTCTATGACAATGATTTTTACCTTATTATTGATTCAACTTTGATAAGATATGATAACACCGGTAGAAAACTAGGATCTATTTATAAATCTTATGCTTTGAGACAAACGAAATATGAAAACAAGTGGTATTTAAGCACTTATAGCAATAAAGTTAGGTTTATTAATTTAGATAACAAACCAGTATTTAGAACTGTTTTTAGAACGATATCTTTTGAAAACATCAATTCATATTCGTATAATAGAGAATTTTATTGGACTTTTGCTCTTACACCTTTGATAATGGTAGTTATTATTTTAAAAAGCGAAAGCCAATCAAATTGGAAAGCTGATAAAGACCATGGCTTATTTATTCATTCCTAATATGATAAGATATTTACCGAAGAACATTTTAGAAATTTATTTTGTGCGATTAATTTACGTTAAGTGAATTATAAAATATTCAAAAAAACCATCTATTATATGGATGGTTTTTCATATATTTTTAGAACTTAAAAACAATGATCAAAGATAGGTGACGTCATTCTAAATTAAGAATAAAAATATTAATCTAAGGAAAATTTGATTAGAACAAAGCATAAAGATCAATCTACTAATTGTATAAAGACTAAGGGGCTAGGAAATATAATATCTTAAGAATGTGAAGGTATTAGACAAAATACATATATGATATAACGGCTGAAAACAATTCGGAATTATTATCTAAAATATATGATTAATATGAAGATTATCATTATTTAAAATATGAGGTTATTAAAAAGAGTTAAAAAATCCATAAAGATAATTCATTTAGGATGTTTTTAGATTTTATCAGTACTCATATAATTTATAATTATCTTTGTGGTATGGCAACCCTTTTTTGAACAATTTTTATAAAGAGTAGTTTAATCTATAGTCAACTGGACTTTGATAGCCTAGTGAACCATGTATTCTCTTTAAATTGAACCAATTTATATAATCACTAAGT
>Ga0306869_1000026_pt1 | contig 99436 bp, 95 predicted proteins | sample AntRauTorckE6833_FD_190421 | JGI IMG/M metagenome (GOLD analysis project Ga0306869, IMG submission 190421) | Saline lake microbial communities from Rauer Islands, Antarctica - Metagenome Torckler E6 #833 (v2) (version 2) | ecosystem: Environmental > Aquatic > Non-marine Saline and Alkaline >... | reverse complement strand
GATACTAGTAGTTGCATGTATCTGGGGTCAAATTGATTCATATTGCCTAAAATATAATAAATATAGATAATTATTTATTATATTTTAGTCTAGAAAAGTGTAAACCCCCTTGCAGCAATGTTAACAAGAGAAATAGAGCCTATCCCTTGACTTTATTTTTTAAGTATGTTATATTTACATATTAAATAAATTGATCTTTAAAACAAAAAAACAGGAGGAATTATGAAATATTTAGTGTTATTATTTATGCTTTTTTGCACCACTGGTGCGATTAGTCAGGAAATTAAACCACTTCTAATTAGTGGTGTAGGTCAAATGTATAACAATGATTATGACAGAGGTCATTATTATTATGGATACTTTGATTACAAACCTATACAAAACCGTATAGGTACAACTGCTCTTGGAGTATATGCCAAGTATAATTACTGGTACGGTGTATACGGAGGTTTAAGTATGGAAAAAATCAACAGTTTTGGTGGTGGTTTATCGTTTGGATTTATTCCAAGTTATTGGCTAGGTTATGATGTATACAATAACATTAGTCTAGGACTTAGAGAATCAAAACATGAAAGCTGGACTAAAAAAGAAGAGGTATTCGAGTTTAAGAAAAACTTTGTTGATATGACTATGTATAGTCATGTTATGGATGAATACTCTAGATTTTTTTTCCGCCACAAGTTATTTGTTGATATGAGTTTTAATACTGATTCAGGTTTCGTAAATGAAAATTTTCGAATTAAATTTGAAGAAAGTATTTATAACTTTTATGTTGGCAGAGAACACAACTTGGCTCCTAAACTTATCCTTGGCTACACAAACAGTAAATGGAACGAGTTCTATGAATTTGGTCTAGGAATTGACTTGTTTAGCAAGTGGTTTGTAAACATTGTGGATCTATCCTTTGTGTATAGATATGATCCTAAAATTGAAAAAAAGAGCTACTATGAATGTAGCGCTTCCATTGATATTTTTAATTTATTTAATAATTAAAACTATCAATTAAAAAAAAGTAACCCCGTCTGATAAAGATGGGGTTTTTTATATAAAAAAACTCACTAAAGTGAGTAAAAATATTAATATTATTTTTTTAAGTACTACTTTAAAGCTTTTTTATATACATCAATTATATCTTTACTTACCTTAGGCCAGTTGAAATATTTCTCAACTCTTTCTTTACCTTTTTCAGCTGAGCTTGATGCTAAATCAGGATTGCTAATTAAACCTTCAAGTTTTATTTTTAAATCGTCAACACTTTTATTTTCAAATAAAATATTAGTGTCACCAAGCACTTCTGCATTAGCAGGAATATTAGAAGCAATGATAGGCAGTTTATAACTCATAGCTTCAAGCAAACTAATAGACAAACCTTCCTCTTCTGATGCTTGAACGAAAACATAAGCGTTAGAAAACAATTCATTCAAGGTGTCTCCATTTTGTAAACCAGTAAAGATTATATTTTTATTATCTTTAGCTAAATTATGTAAATATTTTACATAATCATTAGTATGAGAACTAGAACCTACAATCACTAACTTTTTATCTGTGTTTAGTTTTTTATAGGCTTCAATTAAATAATGTATCCCTTTATGTTTAACTAGTCTTGAAATACTAACAATATAATTATCTTTTTCTAAACCCCATTTTTCTTTTATAATATTAGCAGAGCTTAAATCTACTCCTTCCACAGCGTTAGGAATGTAAGTTACTTGTTTGTTGTACTCTTTATAACTATAGTTTTTTAAGGTTTTTGATACAGCTATTACTTCATCAGCATATTTATGACCTATCTTTTCACCAAGTTTTAACATAGATCTTGCTATCTTATTCCACTTTTGATGATAATAATCTTGGCAATGAAATGTGAAAACAAGTTTAGTTTTAGGTTTAATTAGTTTAACTAACCAGGCTAATAGGGCAGGGCCAATAGAGTGTAGATGAATAACATCTACCTTTTGAGTACTCAAGTGCATAATTGATAAAAAGGTATGAACAATAGCATCTAAATGTTTGCTACCAATAGTTGGTAAGTTTATAATCTCTACACCTTGATAATCTTTTATTTTTTCAGGTCTATAATTAGTTCTATTGTATACCAAAACATCTTCACCAGCTTTAACTAAGTAAACTGCTAAATTCTCAACATGTTTTTCTACGCCCCCTCCTTTAGAGGGAATACCTTTTTGTCCTATTATGGCTATTCTCATATATATAATCTTTTATTATATTGATAACATATTATATGATATATTTGAGTTTTTGTCAAGGGAAATAAAAAAAGTCCTGGTTTTTCCAAGACTTTTGTTCATTTTTTTGTTCTTAATTTAAGGAATCTGGGCGCTTTTTTCACCATCAACTCCTACAATTTGCCACACAAAGCATTTTTCATCTGCTTTATAAAAATCAGAATTACTCATGTTCGTGTATACACCTTGATCATTATGATCAGGTTCGATCCTAAGGCGATACTCTCCGGTTTGATTAAGGGAAGTAGTGTACTTTACATAGCCAGTACCTCCTACCCACTCACAGTTTTGCTGAGTTGACCAATTATCACCCTTATTAACCTTAAAACGGACTTTAGGATAGTTTATGTTTTCGGCGTAGTTAACTACATTCACAAACACATTAACTTTATCCTGATCCTCATCAACCTCAAACCTAATTTCTGGGTTTTCTCCATCATCACCGGAATCACCTAAAAGCACAACATAGAAGTTTTCTTCTTCCACTAATTCACCATTTAGAAAACCAATTCTTGGGTGATCATATTCAGTGGAGAAAAATCTGGAATTATCCATAACGGCCCAAATAAAATTATTTTGGCCATCATAACCTCCATACGCTTGTGAATAAACAGCATTATGGGTTAAAATTTCCCAATAAACTCTGTCATCATTAGTAGTTGTGTTTAGCTGAATCACATCCCAATCACTATGAGAATCTGATCCTTGATATCCAAATGGACCGGTTTCTGGTACTGGTGGATTAGGAATATAACCCTTATCACCGCTAATTACATACTTCATCTTACCTTGATTATTAGGCCCTTCAGTTGAATGAAGCATAAACACAGATCCTTTAGTATCACCAACTATTAGCACTAAATCGCTTGTGTAGGAATAATTACCTTCAACAACTTTTACACTAATGTTATAAGTACCTTCTTGACTATACATATAGTCAACTTGTTGACCACTAGCTTCGGTGCCATCACCAAAATCCCAATGCCACTCTGTAGGTGTGCCGCTGTATGTAACAGCCATAAAGATTACACGGATATCAGCTTTAATATAAGCAGTATCTTGACCCGTGAACTCTCCCTGAGAACTTTTTAATTTAATCTCAGTATACAAATGTTGATCCTTTTTTTCATCCTGAAATTCATATTCCTGGCAAGAAGAAAAAATAACTGTAATAACAAATAAAAACGCTAACTTTTTCATGATGTACTTTTTTTGGTTATTAAAATTTTAAAAAACTATCATATTACTATACTAAATATTATCTCTCGTGTCAAGCGATTCATTGTAATTAAGAAAAAAAGAGCCTATTTAATAGCTCTTTTTATATAATTCAATTTTATTTATATATGTATTTCCAGCTTAAATCCAGCGCTTTTTGAAGAAATATAATAGAATAGCCAGGGAACTAGCAGACATTAATACAATCACCAGCCAAAATCCATTTGTTACACCAATAAAGGGCATACTTTTGGTAAAGTTCATACCAAAGATAGATGCTAATAAGTTTAATGGTAAAACAACAACTGAAAATATAGTTAATATTTTCATTATATTAGTAATTCTAAAATTCATCATGGACTCATTAGTGGTGTAGAGAGCATCAATGTGTTCTTTTTGATTATCTGTTATTTCCCAAATTCTTTTAGAACTATCTACCAATTCGGTGTAGTACTTCTTTAAGTTACTTCTAGGAACAATAGTACTTTTCATGGCCATCAACTTTTTTAGTATATTCTTATGGCTTTGAATAATTTTACGAACATTTAAAATATTTCTTTTTAAATTAAGTATTTCTGTATTTAATTTTTGTGGTAGCTCAGAAAAAATCTTTTTGTCTACCTTATTAATTTCAAGACTGTTAGTATCTAAAAGCTTATAGTTCTCAGTCATTAATTTACTAAGTATTTCATATAAAATTATAGCTGAAGATTCCAGTTGATATGTAAGCATTGAATCTCCATCTTTTTTGCATAACTTAAAAAAGTCATCTAAAACTTTAATGTTTTTATTGTGTAAAGTAACAATATAGCCATGTCCAATAAAGAAATCTATTTCACCAGCACTAATTTGTTGTTTATTATCATCTTCATAGGTAGGAAAATGTAAAATAACAAAAAGATAGCCATTACTTACTTCAGTGATAGGACGCTGAGAGGTTACTTTAGCAGTTGAGAGTTGCAAGTGCTCTAGGTCAAAGTTAAACTTTTTTCTTAAATATTCAATTTCTTTTTTACTAGCATTTGCAATATTATACCAAGATACTTTCTTTGATTCATCTTTAGGATTATTAATAGTTATCTTTTCAATTTTATTGCTAATTTTTTGGTATTTAGACATAATATAGTTAAATTATTTCTATATGAATATTATAGCACAGACTTTATACTAAAAAAAGAAAGTGTTATACTAAAAGATATGATTAAAATTTTAGGAATAAAAATTGATAATATTGATAAAAAAGTAGCTAAAGAAAAAATAGCTAATTGTTTTAATAACAATCACCCATGCTTTATTGTCACGCCCAACCCAGAGATTATTCTAGAAGCCCAAAAGAATGAAGAATTTTTATATATATTAAATAAAGCTGATATCTCCTTAGCAGATGGTTTTGGTTTAAAAATGGCTGCTAAGTTAATGTGGAAAAAATTAGAGCGCTATACTGGGGCTGATTTAAGTGTTGATCTTTTAAAACTTGCGGAGAAAGAAAATAAAAAAGTATTAATTTTAAACTGGACAAAAAGTTTATCCACTAAAGAAGATATTAAAGATGCTCTTAAATTAAAGTTTCCTAAGTTAGATTTTAAGATCATAAATAGTACTAGAGAAAGTACTAAACACTTAAGCTGGGAAGAAATTAATAATTTCCAAGCTGAAATTCTATTAACTAACTTCGGTGCCTACTATCAAGAAAGATTCATCTATTTAAATAGACATAAATTTAAAAACCTGAAAGTAGCTGTTGGTATTGGGGGAGCCCTTGATTTCTTAACTGGAAAGATTAAAAGAGCACCTAGAGCTATCAGAGCTATGGGTATAGAGTGGTTGTGGAGATTATACCAAGAGCCTAGAAAAAGGTGTAAGCGTATATTTAAGGCAGTGTTTGTCTTTACATATAAAATAATAAAGTGGAAATTTGTTCAACCATTTAGATATAGGAGAAATGTGGTTTGTTTCTTATATAAAAAAGGTGATGATAATAAAAATAAGATATTAATTGTTGAAAGAAAAGACGAGAGAAATCATTGGCAACTACCTCAAGGAGGCACTGAAGGAGAAAATCTAGAAGAAGCAGCTACAAGAGAAGTGGAGGAGGAACTTAAGCTAAACCCAGAACTCCTTAAAACTATAGCTACATACAAAAACCTTCATAAATACACTGTACACAATTTACCTAGAAAAATGAGTAGGAGAATAAAGGCTATCTCAGGATACAAAGGGCAAAGACAAGGTTTAACTATTTTCAAGTTTATAGGCAGTGATGAAGATATAAAGGTTAATTACTTTGATCACAGAAACTGGCAATGGATTGATGAGGATAAACTAGTTAGTAAAGTTCACAAACACAGAAAAAAAGCTACTAAGATTTTCTTAGATAAGTTTAAAGATATAAAGGATAAAGTATAAAGTATAAGAAGAAAAGGATAAATGATAATAATAACTTGGCAGAAACAAATACTTTGATATAATAAATCTAGATAATAATATTTAAAATATGAATGAAATAAGATTACGATTTGCACCATCACCAACTGGATTTCTACACATAGGCGGCCTTAGAACCGCTCTCTTTGCTTATGCTATAGCTAAAACCCAAAATGGTAAGTTAATACTTAGAATAGAAGACACAGATCAATCTAGAGAAGTTGAGGGTGCGCAGCAACACTTAATAGATATACTTAATTGGTCTGGTATTTATTTTGATGAAGGTCCACACAAAGAGGGAAACTTCGGACCTTATATCCAGAGTCAAAGAAAAGATATATATAAAAAGTATGCTGATGAGATTTTAAAGTCTGGTAATGCTTATCGCTGTTTTTGTACTAGTGAAAGATTAGCTGAAATGAGAAAAGAGCAACAAGAGAAAAAAGAAGCACCTAGATATGATAGGCATTGCAGGAATTTAAGTGAGAAAGAAATTGAAGACAAACTAGCAAATAATGAAGCTTTTGTTATTAGACAAAAAATGCCACTTGAAGGGGAAGTGAAAGTAAGAGATGAACTTAGAGGTGATATTTCTTTTAAAGCCAGCGACCTTGATGACCAAGTACTTATTAAATCAGATCAAATGCCAACTTATCAATTTGCTTCTGTAGTAGATGATCACTTAATGGAGATTAGTCATGTTAGCAGAGGGGAAGAGTGGATACCAAGTTTTCCTAAAAATGTTCTACTATACCAAGCTTTTAATTGGGAAGTACCAAAATTTATTCATTTGCCACTTATTTTAAACAAAAGTGGTGGAAAGTTAAGTAAAAGACAAAATGATGTAGCTGTAGAAGACTATAAAAAACAAGGATATCTGCCAGCAGCTCTTTTAAACTTCTCCATACTCCTTGGTTGGCATCCTAAAGGTGATAATGAAATAATGAACATAGAGAATATTTTGAAAGTTTTCAAAATAAAAGATATGCAAATATCACCAGCTGTCTTTGACAGGGAAAAGTTAGATTACTTTAATACATACTACCTAAGACAGTTAAGTCCAGAGGTCCTACTTGAAGAAGCAAAAAAACATCTACAGGATAAGTATCTAAAGGATGAAGAGTATTTGCAAAATATATTAGTACTTGAGCAAAGCAGAATAAAAAAACTAGATGAACTACCTGAATTAATTGATTTCTTTTTTCAAGGTGAGCTAGATTACGAAGCAGAACTGCTAATTTGGAAAAAGAGCACTAGAGATGAAAGCAAATTAAACTTAGAAGAAATATATAAGTTCTTAAATAATATTGAGGATAAAGACTGGGAAGAGAAAAAATTGGAAGAAACTGTGATTAATTACTTAAAAGAAAATGATAAAAAGCTAGGAGACTATCTATGGCCACTAAGAGTTGCTCTAACTGGAAAAAAGAATAGTCCCGGACCATTTGAGGTAGCCTCTATCTTAAAGAAAGAAATTAGCTTGAAGAGAATAAAGAGAGCTATAGCTATTATTTAATAGAAAAACAAAGATATTAACAGAAAAGACTAATTATGTTATAATATAATTAGTCTTTTATTATACAAATAAGTTTTTTATATATAGATATGCACAAACAAATTAAAATAATTATACTTTTCTTCATTATCTTAGCGATAGCTTCAATGTCAGGACAGGTTTTAGCTCAAAATGACTATGAAAGCACAGCAGAGATGAGGCTTTTAAATAATGAGTTATTAGCTAAAAAGAAACAACTAGAAGCTATTAAAGAAGAACAAGATAAATACAACAAACTAATTGAAGAATTTCAAAGTGAGCAAAACACCTTAGAAAACCAGGTGGCTATTTTAGAAAACAGAATTAGCAAAGCACAGCTAGATATTTCTGAGTTAGAACTTGAAATTGATGAACTTAATTTACAGATTAGAAAACTAGGCTTAGATATCCAAGCTAAAGATACAAAAATAGAGAATGAAAAACAGCATTTAGCCAACTTACTCAAAATGGTTCACAAACAAAACCAAGCTTCTACTTTGGAGATACTTTTGTTAAATAATTCTTTGGCTGAGTTTTTAAATCAGGTAAAGTACTTAGAAGATACTAATAAGGAGATTAACTCTAGTGTTAGTGATTTAAAGAAGCATAAAGAAAAATTAGAGATAAGTAGACAAAATAAAGCCAAGAAAAATGAAGAGCTAGCAAGACTAAAAAAGAATCTAGAAAGAAAAAGAGATGCTCTAAAATATGAAAGAAATAATAAGGAGTACTTATTAGTACAAACAGAAGAAAAAGAAGAAAAATATCAAGACCTTCTTTCAGAAGCTAAAAGACAGCAAGAAGAAGCCTCACAAGAAATAGTTAGCTTAGAACAAACAGTTAGAAGAAGACTGCAAGAACTTGAAGGGAATAAGCTAGATGCCTTAGATAGTGATTTTGCTTGGCCAGTAACTAAAAACTATATTACTTCAACCTTTCATGATCCAAGTTATCCTTTTAGACATCTAATTGGTGAGCACCCAGCTATAGATATTAGAGCAGGTCAGGGAAGCACCCTTAGGTCAACCTCATCAGGGTATGTAGCAAAGGTAAAGTTTGATGGTACTAGAAGTTATGGCTACATCATGATTATTCACGCAGATGGCTATTCTAGTGTATACGGACATGTTTCTCAGGTTAATGTAAAAGAAGACGATTTTGTTTTTCAAGGACAGGTAATTGGAAAAACTGGTGGTATGCCTGGCACAGCTGGATCAGGTTATTTCTCTACAGGACCTCATTTACACTTTGAGATTAGAAAAGAAGGTATTCCAGTAAATCCTCTAGACTACCTTCCATAATATATGTATATATGTTAATTAGTATAAATTAATTAATATACACTAATACAAAAATTAATATAAATACTCAATATACAAAAACCACTAGATTACTTGCTAGTGGTTTTTTAAATAAAAAACACCAACTATATATAAGTTTTTCATTATAATAATCATAAATGAGTAAAACTTATTCGCTTTTTTGCGATAATATAGTTGGTGTAACATTACCAATAAAAGGCAACTAAACTAAATGAACAAAGGTGTTAATATTATATAATATTAGTTTGAAAAAAACAATAATTATTTCAAAGGATGATAGCGTTTATGTATTTTTTGAGCATATTTATCTGAGGCATGCACATACCTAGTGGTGGTATCTAGTGATTCATGGCCTAAAAGTATTTGTATGGCAGCAGGGGAGGCACCAGACTCAGCTAAATAGGTAGCAAAGCCATGTCTCAAAGAGTGAGCTGAAGCCGGTATATTTATATCTAAATACTCTCTATATCTCTTAATTCTTTCCTGTAAGTAGTTAGTAGAGAGCTTTTTGTGCTTAACGCCTGCATTTAGACCTCGATAGGGAACAAAGAGGTAAGGGGAGTCCTCAGGCCTAATTTTGAGGTAATTATGTAGGTGTTCAAGGGCTCTTGGAGTTAAATAAACAAATCTTTCTTTTTTTCCTTTACCTAGGATAAATACTTTTCCTTCTTTATCAATAGAGTTTATCTTCATATTAACTAATTCGCTAATACGAAGACCGGTTGCAAATAGTACTTCCAGTATAGCTCTATTTCTAGTAGCAACTTTTTTATTTTTTTCAAATCTAAGTGGTGCTTCAATAAGCTTGACTAATTGTTCTAATTCTGGTACTTGTGATTTCTTCTTAATAGTTTTTAACATCTTTATAGTATCAGGAGCTAAGGGAACATCATAGTCATTATCAATTAAATATTTTAAGTAAGCTCTGATGGCTGATAACATTCTGTTAATTGAATATGGAGAAAGTTTTTTTGTTGTTTTTTGAGACTTGGCGGTAGTTCTATCAACTGATGTTAAAAGTGCCTTGTAGTTGAGTAAGTCTTTTTTGTTTAATTTATTGAAAACTAAGCCAGAATCCTTTAAAAAGTTTAAAAAGACGTTGAGATCACGTTCATAGTTATATATAGTTTCTTGTGAGTAGTTATTAACCTTAAGGTTTAAAAGAAAGTCTTCTAAGTAGGGTAAATAGGTCATATATCTATATTATTTAGCTAATTTTAGCTGTTTTATTAACTGAGTATAATATCCCTTACACTCAGTTATAGTATATCAAATAAATGACTAAGACGTCAAACTAATAAGTAATGCTTAGTCCAAAGAGATTTACTTCTGTGTTAAAGATGAGAAACGCCTTTATAAGTAGCAAAAAGACTCCAATAACTAGTAAGCAAAAAACTATGATAGCAATCACAAATAATGTTTTAAATAATGTTTCCATATCTAATGTAATTTAATCTAAAAATAATGTATCACCATACCTTAGATCTATATAAGATCTCTTAAAAAAGTTCTCACTTAACTCACTCTCTTTTAAGGCTATTAAATTTCTTACTTGACTACTAGCATCATTATCTATGTTTAAGTATAGTATAGGACCATTAAAAACTTGAGCGCTTAGTCCAGAGTTTCTGTTTTTTACAATAAATTTTTCAATAATTAGGTCATCTGAGGCCTGATTCACTTGATTATAGAACTCATCAATAAAGTTAATGTAATCTAGTTCAACACTAATTTTATTATCTTCAATCTTATTATTACTTTCATTATTAATTATAACATACTTTCTAAAATTAACCTCTTTTAGTTCATTTATCTTATCTATAATATAACCCTCCTTATCTATATAATAATAATTTTCATCTTCTAAAAATATAGCCTCGTATTTTCTCTCACTGATATCTATTACTAATTTACCCGGTAATTCTTTATCAATATTAACTTCAGCAAAATTATAATTATTTTGTATATCTTGGGCTAGCTCGTGACCACTTATTAAAAACAAGTTATCTTGCTTTAAAAAGAGTTTAGTTTCATTTGTGTTTTCATATACTTTATCCAAGACCTCAGACTCAGCTGTTCTTTCTAATCCGTTAATTTCAATTGTTTTTATTTTAAAAGTATCTGAGATATAGAAAAACCAAAATGCAAAAGCTAATACTAAAATAATAATTAAAGTAAATAAAACAGATCTTTTTGAAACACCCCCTCTTCCCTTCCTATTTCTTTTATCCTTGAAAAAGGGGTTGCTAACGCTATTATTTTGATAGTCTCTACGTCTATTTTTCTTTTTTAGTACTCTTGACATAATAACTATTTTATGTGGTTATTAATAATTAACTCTAATAGCTCAATAAACTCTAAACCATCTTTTCTAGCAGCCTCAGGCATTAAACTAGTCTTTGTCATACCTGGTATAGTATTTATCTCTAAGAAATAAAGCTCTTTATTTTTTTCATCATAAAGGAAGTCAATACGAGCTACATCTTGAGCCCCTATAGTTTCAAAGGCTAACTCAGACCACTTTTGAGCTAAATTATATATATCCTCATCTACTTCAGCTGGACAAATGTGAGTGCTACCACCTTCGCTGTACTTAGAATTATAGTCATAGAAAACTCCTTTATTGGCAATAATTTCCATTACTGGTAAGCTTCTAGCGCTACTATTCTTTTCAATAACTGAGACAGTTAGCTCTCTAATATCTTTTAAATATTTTTCAATAAGTGCCTCTTTATTATTTTTAAAAACTATATTCAGTGCCTCTTCAAGTTCATTTATATTTTCACTTATCTGTATATCAACAGAAGAGCCTCCTTGATTAGGCTTAACTATAACAGGGTAATTAATGTTTAAATCTTTAATCTCAGCAGTGCTAGTAACTAAGTCTGAATCTAAAACTTCAATTCCCTTTTCTTTTACTAATATTTTACTCAGGTTTTTATCCATAGCTACTGAGCTAGCTTTAACAGCAGAAAAACAATATGGAATATTTAATGAGTCTAGGTATCCTTGAATAGTGCCGTCTTCTCCACCCTGCCCATGTAGAGCTGGAATACAAAAATCAAACTTATCACTTTTAAAGTCTGCAGCAAAGTTTTCTAAATCAGTTTTAGGATCATATTTAAAAACAGTGTAGCCAGCTTGTTCTAAGGTTTTAGCAATTTGGCTGCCTGTATTTAAAGACACTTCTCTTTCAGAAGATACACCTCCTAAAAGAATTGCAATTTTTATATTTTTATTCATACAATTTTTCTTCTAATATTTGGAGCTAGTCTAATAAGCGGTTCGTATATAATGGTGTCTACTAATTTAGCTATATTAGCAAAGGAATTATCATCAGACTCTACAGGTGAAATAACTTGCACTTTATCACCTATTTTAGCTCTGTTCTCACCTAAATCTAAACAAGTTAGATTCATGCAAACATTACCACTAATTTTTGCAAAGAAAGATTTTTCCTTGGTATATACTTTTAAACTACCTTGATTAGATAAATGTCTTGGTAGTCCTTCACTATAGCCAAAGGGTATAACAGCAATAGTGCTATCTTTTTGACTTACAAAATTTTCATTATAGGAAACAATTTCTTGAGCTTTAATTTTCTGTAAAGAAATAATTTTTGAATACACTTTTAAGGCTGGTTTTAACTGTTTTGCTAGTTCATAATTTTTATGATGTGAATCCAGTGTATTATAGCCATAAAAGCCTATACCAGCTCTGTAGGCGCTATATTCGCCTTTTAGAGTAAAAATACCAGCACTATTACCTAAATGCGTTTTAAGGTCTTTATAGCCGTTTTTTTGCATGATTTCTAGTGCCTTAGCAAAGCTTTCTTCTTGAGTATCATTAAATTTAGATGAACCTTCTGCTGAAGCTAAATGAGAAACTAAACCTTTTACCTGTACTTTTTTTAAATAAAAAGAATTATCTTCAATAAATTTAGCTATATCCTTAATACCTTCTCTATTCATACCAGTATTAACAAACAAATGAACCTTTGCCTTTTTTCCAAATTTAGTAGCTATATAACGTAATGTTTGATAATTATATACATAAAACTCGGTTTTACGTAATTTAGTATAATTATATGCTTTAAGCGGCATCTCACCTATAATTAAAACCTCTCCTCTAAAATACCTATAAGCTATTTGAGCTTCAGGAAAAGAATCTACTGCCACCATTTTAACTTGATCTTTTAATATTTGACACACTTCTTTCAAACCATGGCCATAGGCATTAGCTTTTAAAACTGGAATAATTTGTGAGCTAGGTCTTTGCTTCTGAAGAATTTTTAGATTATGTAAAAGATCATTCTTATGTATTTCAAGAATATTTAAGGTATCGTATTTAGGTTTTTTATACGTTTTAAGGCTATCTAGTATCATAATAAAGTTTCTTAATCTTCCACTCTGGTCTGACCAGAGGCTAAGGGGTCATGTGTCAACTGCGTATCTATATCTTCAAGATTAAAGTTTATATTTTTTTGAGTAAAAGTGTCATAGGCGCTAACAGTAATATTTTCAAATAATATAGGGATTGTATTAACTTGACTATCATCTGGAGTTAAAGTTAAAGCAAAGCGAGCTGTATTGTCTAGTGCTTTGTCATCCATGTTTCTTATTTGCCAAGTTACCTTATTTGAACCTGGAGCTTGGTAAATACTGCCGCTAACAACGCTCTTTTTATTTGCCCATCTTACATTTTCTCCAAGCTCACCACTTAAACTAAAATCAATTAAAGAATTACCAAAATTACTAGCATCAAGAAATAGCCAATATGTAGTTGGTAGCCCCTCTACAGGTGGTAAAGGTCCAATGCCTAGTTGATCCCCTTGAGGACTGTAATAATATGCTTTAGCCTGAGCATTAAGATCACTTAACATTTTAATAGGCGCTGAACTTACTTGGTAGCTAAAACGATTTTGATTAGATAAATAGAATGGTTCAACTATTAACTCAAACGTGGGATTGATTTGAGATTCAATTTGTTTGGCATCAATTTTTAAACTAAGATGCGCTGATTCTTGAGAATTTAAATCTTTATTAAACCTAATAATACTATCAACTATATCTACGTTAGTAACTGACTGATTAAGACCTAAATTATCTAAAATAAAATTGTCTTCAGCTTTTACTCTAAAGCTAAGATCAGACAAAGTTTTATTGGATTCATTTTTAAAATCAAGGTTAAAACTAATGGTGTTATTGTTATTACTTAAAAATGTAACTTGTGATTTTAATTCAGGGTCAAGTATATCTACTTGTTTTTGCCAGTTGTTTTGCAACAATTCTTTTCCATCTTTTATTAAATATGTTTCTATCTCAATGTTATCACTTTGTTTACCACTTGGACTGATTAATTTAAACTCTATATTTTTACTTTCACCAGCTTTAATTTTATCAATTATAATTCTGTTATTTTCTATACTATTATTGGAACTTAAAAGCCATGAATCTGAAACCCTTAAATGTAAATTTCTCATATCTTTAATACTGGTATTTTCAATACTTGCTCTAAATTTATTTTCAATATTTTTATATATTTTATCAGGAGCTATAACTTGCAAATCTAAGGATGAATCTTCAATGTTAAATATATATGAACTTAAAACACCGCTTTTACCACAATTATCACAATTAAAATTAAATGAGATTGCTTGTTGCGCACCAATATTTGCATATACATAACCACTGACTTTAATCTCTCCATTTGAACCTGAGCTTAATTTGCCTAAGTTAAAAGTATGAGCATTTTGATTATATTTATCTAATGGTACTGCACTAACAAATTCAAAGTTATCTGGTAAGTTTACAGTAATAATATTATCAGTCGTAGAAGTATGAACATTATATTTTAAATAAAACGTTTGTAGTTCTGCGCTTTTTATTATTTCATGATTAGAACCTGCCTCTAAACTTATCTGTGCTTGTGGTTGCCAAAAACTAAGCCACAAAATAATAATTAAAAGAATCATTATAATTACTCCCATTATCAGATCTGCCCAAAGATGAAACTTGCTATGCTTATAATACTTCTCATGTCTCTTTCTTAGATTTGAATTAATACTCAAGTTACCAATGAGTAAGTTAGCGCCTGCACCCATGTTTAAGCCGTCTTTACTTAAACTTAAACCAACTTTTTGACCAGCACCTTTATCACTACTTTGAGTTTCAAGATTTGTTTGATTTTTTTTACTTTCAACAACTGAAAGATTACCATCCTCACGGCTATAGACTTCTTTCTTGTTTTTCTTTTTTTTAGTCATATTAAAAATTAAATGTTTGTGTAAGGATTTCTTTAATCCCATCACCATTTATATCTAAAGTGATAACTTTTACACCCTCAGTAAAACTAGACTCATAAGCTAAAAAACTATCAAGAAGTTTACCGTCTCTAGTAAATATCTTAACACGTGGGCTTCCCCCGCGTCCAGCACTACTTACTATCTCTCCTTTACCATCACCGTCAACATCACCAACGCTAAGACTTATACCACCTTTAAATTCACGATCATAAGCAAAAAATCCTCCAATTAAAGGTTTGCCGTCCTTTGAGAATACTCTAACATGAGGTCCACCGCCTGGCCCAGCTCCAGTAATAATCTCTTTCACACCATCACCATCTAAATCTAATACTGCCACATTTACACCGCCTCTAAAATTAGTTTCATAAGCAAAAAATCCTCCAATTAAGGGTTTGCCGTCCTTTGAGAATACTCTAACATGAGGTCCACTGCCTGGCCCAGCTCCAGTAATAATCTCTTTCACACCATCACCATCTAAATCAGCTATAGCTACAGATATTTCGCCTTGAAATCTACTATCATATGGTTCAAATTCTCTATTCGCTCTGCCGTTTTTATATATACTAATAACCCCATTATAATTAACTAAAGTTTCTTTTATACCATCATCATCAATATCACTAATTATTATCTGACTTTTACCTGGATAAGCATCTTCATAGGCAAAAAAACCATTCCTTACTTGTTCGCCTTTTTCATTAAACACTCTTACATAAGCTCCGTTATCAAACACTGCATCATTAATTTCGGTTTGTCTTTTCTTTAAAATTACAGCATCCTTAGGGTCTAAGTTTACATAATTAACAATAGTACCATCATTAATGTCAGGCACCTGCTCTCCTTTTAATTTTTCAAATTCTTCCTTTTCAAAAAAATATGATTTTTTTGTTTGACTTGAATTAAGAACAGCTATGCCATAATCAAAATCTCTTCGCCACAGCCCAGGTTGTATTTGCGCACTATTTGAAAGTAGATTATTAGCTTCGCTTTTTGGTTGACCTAAAGAAAATTCATATTCATCGTAGAACCAAAATTCTCCTTGTTTGTATATACTTTTATTATATCCAAAATAACCATTTTCCATTAAAGTTGAAGCTAAACTGTAGCGCATCTTTTGATAAGGTTTATTTGAGTCCTTAAAAGCAAGTATAACTGAGGTTTGTGGATTTTTATTATAATCTTGTAACCTCATATATGTTTGCATTGATCCTGACCAGCTTCCACCATTTTCCCAGTTAGAAGGAAATCCTTCTAACATCATTCCATTTAAATAATTCTGGTATTCAAAGAAGACCCTACCATTTCCCATAATCATAGCTTCAGGATTTAAATTATTGCTAATACGTAACATTTTCTCAGTTCCCTGGTTCCAAGCTCTATCCATGTACGTATTAGAAGTTCTTTGCTTATTATTGTTAATATCAATATTAGCGCTGTTAAGCCAAGAAATATCGCCCCAAATATTATCATAGAACACACCGTCCCAAAGACCTGTACTTAAAATCTCTTCATTAACAAATCTAGGTAAAAACTCATTCCAGGTTTCACCCCTAGAAGATGTGCCGGCCCCATCAGTCATATTTAACATTTTAGTTCCTTGCCAAAAACTAACCTTATTTCCCTGATAATCCCTTAGCCACCAAGACTCATCTATTTGATTATATAACCTAGCTCTAAGACTGGCGTTTGTTTGAAATGATTGACGACTGTAGTCAATAATTTCCTGCGAAGTGATATAAGCTAATATTTTAACATCAGGATTATATCTTCTTATTTGTCTAATGGCTTGTGGGCTGTTTTCTTGTACTTCCATGTCTAAAATTAGCAAATCCCATTTAGCTAAGTCCCTAGCTTCATTAGCACTAAGAGACCACTCTAAATAATAATTAACCAGACGAGGATAATCTACTTGAGCAATTACCTGTGAGTTATTGCTTATAGGTACAAAAAAAGACAAGCCTAGAACAATTATTAAACATAGTTGTATATAGCTTGTCTTCATGGTCAAATAGTTACTTTAAGATGTGATACTTTTTAGGTAAGTATTTATGTAGTATTTTAGGAACATTAACACTACCATCTGCGTTTTGATTTTGTTCTAAAATAGCAGGAATTAGACGACTAGTAGCTAAACCAGAAGCATTTAAAGTATGGGTAAAAATATTCTTTTTTGCTTCCTGATCTTTATATCTTATATTAGCTCTTCTAGCTTGATAGTCAGTAGCATTAGAAATACTACTTACCTCCTTGTATATATTCATACTTGGAATCCAAACTTCAACATCAACAGTCTTAGCCATAGCAGCAGAACAATCCTTAGCTGCTAATTTACTAACTTGAAAGTGTAAATCAAATCCTTTCATTAAATTAATCACCTCTTCACTCATCTTTTCAAATACCTTCCAAGAATCTTCTGGTTTGGTAAATTGAAACATCTCCACCTTATTAAACTGATGTCCTCTAATCATACCTCTTTCATCTTTTCTGTAACTTCCAGACTCTCTTCTAAAAGATGTTGCTAAAGAAAAGTACTTTTTAGGTAAATCATTTTCATCCAAAATTTCGTCTCTGTGATAATTAGTTAACATCATCTCTGCTGTAGCATTAAGACAAAGTTTAGAGTTTTCAGTCCAAAATAAATCTTCTTCAAACTTAGGTAAATGACCAGAAGCATAAGCAGAGTCTCTATTTAAAAGTTCAGGCATTATTAGAAATTCATAGTTATTCTCTCTGTGAAAATCTAAGAAATAATTATACAAAGCCCACTCTAACCAAGCACCTTTATCTTTATATATCCAAAAACCGTTACCAGACATCTTGCTAGCTCTCTTATAATCAATCACCTCAAGCTTTTCAGCTAAGGCAACATGATCAAGTGTCTCAAAGTCAAAATCAGGTTTATTTGAGTGTGTAAATATTACTTCATTATTTTCTTTGTCTCCAGCTACAACATCTTCACTAACCGTATTAGGCAGTGCAGACAGCTTCTCTTTTAAGTCTGCTTTAATTTCTCTCAACTCTTCTTCTCTTTCCTTTATATTATTTGATAATTCTTTTATTTGAGAAATAGTCTCATCATCTGGTTTAGTTTTAGATAGTTTATTTTTTTGTGCCTGCAGGTCTTCAAGTTCAGTAGTTATTTCCTTTCTCTTCTCTTCTAAGGAAATAATTGTATCTAAGTTAAAATCTTCTTTAGGCATTCTTTTTAAAAGTGCCTCTTCTACTTCTTTTTTATTATTTATTATTCTTTTAATATCTAACATAAGTTTAGCTTATAACCTCGCCACCAAAGGCGTTAAGTATATTATTAATAGTACCTTTTTGCTGATCATCAACTGGAGCTTTCTGTTTTTTTGTCTCTTGAGCTGGCACATTTTCAGAGCTCTTCTCTTCACTTGCTACTTCTTTTTTGGCTCGCGAGCTTGGAATTACTAAATTACCATCAATATTAGTGGCGTATTTTAAATCACATTTAAATATACTTTTAAGATTTTTATTTATAATATCCTGAATATTGGCATCCTTTAATCTTTCTTGATGAAATTTGTATTTACATTTTAAATCAATAATTCCATCTTTAATATCGTTTGGCCAACAATTTTGCAGGATAAAAGTTAAGGAATGGTTATCAGTTTTTATCTTTAAAATAAACTCTCTCCACTTAGCTTGAATATCATCAATACCAATATTTACATTTTCTGAATTATTTGTTTCTTCTACCTCCACTGAAGCATCGTTTTTCACCTCTTCTTTAAGACTTACAGCACTATTTTCTTCTTCATTATTCTCTTTCACATTACTTAATCCATGCTCTTTACTGACAGTGCTATCTTTATTTATACTATCTTCTTTAAAGCTATAATTACTTGTTTGATTATTTTTAATATCATTATTAACATTATTTTCTTTAGCACTAATATTTGTATTTCCTTGTTTTGGAGTAAAATCACTGCCAGGCTTGTCATTACCTTGATCCTTGGGAGTATAGGTTCTTCTTTCTTCTGCTAATTTAACTGTTACCAACTCTAAAGGTAATTGCTTTATTTGAGCAGTTTTTAGACTTTCATTGGTTTTAATATAATTATCTATATACCAAGCAAGTTTTTCAATATCTAAATTAGTTCCCAGTGATAATACTTCCTTTTCAATACTTTCTCCAAAGTCTAAACCTAAACTTTGTGATAGACCAGGATTTACCTTCTCCATAATAACCTTTCTCAGTATTTGCAATATATCAGATAGAAAACTTTTTAAATCTATACCTGAGTCAACTAAATCGTTGATAAGTCTTATAGCTTTAGCTGTTTCTTTGTTAGCTACATGATCAAGGTATTTAACTGCTTGTAAAAGATCACTTTGTGGCAGTATTAATTTAGCTTGTTCTGCACTAATTTCCTTACCAGAACTCAGTGAAACAACTTGTCCTAAAAGACTTTCTGCGTCACGAAGATAACCACCAGCATGTCTAGCAATAGTTTCTAAAACTCCTTTATCTACACTTAATTCTTCAGCGTCAACAATGGTTTGTAGTTTTTTAACTGTGTCATTAATATTTAAGCGTTTAAAGTCCATTCTTTCACACCTAGAAATAATAGTTGCAGGTATTTTATGAACTTCAGTAGTGCAAAGAACAAAAACAACGTGTTGTGGTGGTTCTTCTATTACTTTAAGTAAAGCGTTAAAAGCTGATATAGATAGCATGTGTACCTCATCAATAATGAAAACCTTGTACTTTAAATTACTAGGGGCAACTCTAGCAGTGTTGATAATATTTTCTCTAACATTATCTACACCAGTATGACTAGCAGCATCTATTTCAATCACTTCAATACTTTTGTTTTTATTAATATTCATACAAGAGCTACATTCGTTACAAGGCTCAGACTGCCCTTCTTCACGATTAGTACAATTCAAACTCTTAGCTAGTATTCTAGCTAGCGTTGTTTTACCAACAGCTCTTGGTCCACAAAAAAGATAAGCCTGAGCTAAATCATTGTTGATAATTTCACTTTCTAGACTTGCTTTAATATGATTTTGACCTAGAACTTCCTTAAAAGTTTTAGGTCTGTATTTTCGTGATAATGTAGCCATATTTATTTATTTTTACTATTTTTATTATACCTTATATTATAGATAATTCAAATATTTACAAAGATAATTTAAAATGTTCATACTATTATTTTTTAAATAAAAAAATCTCGTTTTATTTTTTAACGAGATTTTAACATTTAAGTTAAGAAGTTCTTTGTTAAAGTTCTTGAGATTCACAAGAGCTTATACATAGTTGAATAGATTAGAAACAATAAGGAAATGACAATAATGATCCCAATTACCTTTATACCAATCTAAGCTCAAACAGCGACGATAGTCATCAAAAATTAGAATTGGTACAGCGCTAGAGCAAAAAATATTCTTCCACCGTGAACCTAAAGCTACAATTGGAAATTGTTTCTGTAATTCAGGGTTAAATTCACTAAATGCTAATTGCTCAGCTAATGTAGCTAAACGAAAGTGAGGCTCAGATTCAGCTAAGCTAGCAATAACATCATTGCTGGACATAACTCTATTAAAATGTACAAGCTTAGCCTTGAGTTCAATTTTTCTACCTATAAACTGTGCTGGTAAGGGAAAGTGTTTTTCATTAATACTCTTATCATACCAATCGTAGTTACCAGCCCTAATCATTTCTTCAAGACTGCGCTTATAATCTACATTTAGATTAAACTCTTCTTCAATAGTTTTAGGGTAAGTAAATTTAATAATTCTAATGGCTTCTGGGATTGTAAGATTTTTGTTTCTAATTACTGTTAGTAATTTCTCTTGATCTGATACCTTGGTTTTCATACTTACTATTTTTTCTTATGATTAGTATTTAATTTTCAAAAATCTATTAAAGTAATATAAAAAAATATCTCTACTTTGTCAATTTAAAGTAGAGATACTAACAATAAAATATTATATAACTGCTCTCTTTTTGATCTCCGCTTCTACCACTCGTCTATCTTTTCCGTACTTAAACCTGCTCAATGATTTTATCTTTTCAATAATCTCAGGTCTAGAAATGCCCATCACAGGCCAAATAGTTTGAATTGAAAAAGGTTTAGTAGAAGTATTATCAACTAAAAGTTTAAGATAAGCTGTACCTTTACCAATATTAATTAAATCGTATTCATTGAATACTGGAGAAAACTCTTTTACCAAATAATCTGCATCATCTGAGCCAACCTTGAAACTAATCATAGTACCAACATTTCCAAAGACTGCATCTTTAATAGCGGTGTCTTGGTTTTTACTAAGCTGTCCAATGTATTGGTGAGCAATAACTAGGTTTAAGTTATATTTTCTAGCTTCAGAAAGTATTTGAGATATAGAGTCTGTGGTAAAGTTTTGAAACTCGTCAATGTATAAATAAAAGTCTTTACGCTTTTCTGGGTCCATATTTGCACGAGACAGTGAAGCCATTAAGATTTTACCCACTATTATCATACCAAGTAGATATGCATTCATTTCACCTACTACACCTTTAGGAAGGTCAACTAGGAGTATTTTCTGATTATCCATTATATCTCTTAAATTAAAGGCACTCTTTTGTTGACCGATAATAGGTCGCATCATTTCATTGGCAACAAAGGAGGTTAACTTAGAGGTGATATACGGAACAACATTTGCTAGAGCCGCTTCCCCTCCTGCCTTCTCAGCTTCTTTCTTCCAGAAATCAACTACAGTAGGATTAGAACAACGTTCTAACTTCATTTTTCTAAAGTTCTCATCTGCTAGAACTTTAGGAACTTCCATTAGGGTTGAACCGGACTCAGGGTCGTCCATAATTAAAAGCAGTGCGTTTCTCATATACTGCTCAAACATCGGTCCACCAGTAGATTTTAGATCATATAGCTTATCTAAAATACCAATCATTTCGTTTATCACAAAGCTCTTTTGCTCAGGATATTTTGGATCATATTCCAGTAAATTAAGACCTATAGGTCTCTCTAAATCTCCAGGAGAAAACACAATAACATCCTCAGCTCTCTCTGGAGGAATCCTCTCTAATATATCACTAATTAAATCACCATGAGGATCTAAAACACAAGCACCTTCTCCGTTTTCTATATCTTGTACAGCCATATTAGTTAAAAGGACAGACTTACCAACACCAGATTTACCAACAATATAAGTGTGTCTTCTTCTGTCTTTTCTTTGAATGTAGACATCTTTTTTTACGCCTCTATAATAATTTTCTCCAAGTAATAACCCTTCTGTAGGTATGTCACTTGGGGCTGGAGCGCTTTTAGCAGTTAACCAGAGGATATTAGGAGTTTCAGTGTGCTTTAATGGCAAATGATACAGACTAGCTAACTCCTCAGTACTTAAGAGAAAACCTTGCTTTTCGTTAAAATGACGATAAATAAAGTCATTAATTATCTTGTTTTGATTTTTAGTCCTAATTCTACTTAAACTATTACCGTTTTCATAGGCATTATATTCACTAAAAGAACTAGCTAAGTTCTCTAAATACATTTTAGTTTTTTCTTGAGTTTGAGCGCTAACAATAATTCTTAAATTTACATCTAAACCACCTTTACCATTTTTCTGTTCCATTTTCTTTAGTAGCTCCTCTTCATTGCTAGTTAGTTTATTCCTTTCTTCTAAGTTAACTGGTTTATCTTCTGTTTTTTTAGTATTAAAAAACTGCGAGAAAGAACCAAAAATACCATCCTTTTTCAAACCTTCTTTTATTGAATTCTTTCTATATGATTTACCTACCACGGTTTTAATTTTTCTATGCCAGGTACTTTTAGCACTTCTAGTTACAAACTGAATAGCCATGCTTTCATTTTTCTCTAATTTAGATAAAACATTAATAACTGAACTCATTGGATCTACTTCCATTTCAGTATAAGTCTTTAAAGGAAAAACAAATTCTTTCTTAGTACTCATCCAGCCAGCCACAACCTCATTTTCAGGATTAAAGGCGTTATAGTCAAAAATCTCCTCTATTACAGCTTCAGGGTAATACGCAGTTATTCTTTGCTCTAAGTATCTTGCTTGTTCAGGTGGTATAGCTACATAAAAGGCAATTTTACCGCTGTGAGCCACTACCTCAAAAGCAAAATGATCCTCTCTTCCCTTTAACCAGTATTTAAAGCCTCTTTGAGCTCTGAGGCCGCTAATAGAAGCAAATATTGTTTCACCTTTAGCTATATCCTCTCTTATTTCTTGAACAGTATCTTCTTTATTTTTATCTTCTGGTTTTTCTTTAGGCAGTTTTATTAAATATACCTTATGATTTAAATGATTGTTTTTTCTCTTAAACTTACGAAAAATATAAATAGCTAATATAAACACTGCTAAAACTAAAATACCTAAAAAAATAAGACCTAGGTTAAAATTTAAATCAATGTTATAGATTGTAAATGTATATGAATCAACTACCATAGTTACTATTTATTTTTTAATTTAAGTATTTTATCTGTTTTAATTTTAGCTTCCTGTTCTAAATAGTGTTTATTAGCATTAGGTATAATTCCTAACCAATTTTTAATAAGTTTTATTATTTTATTTACCTTAACTTTAGCTTTTTCCATAAGCTCATTAACCTTTACCACAGTTTTTTCTCCTTCTTCTTTAAATTCTTTTTGCTTATCTTTAGGTAAGTTTAAAAATATAGCAGACATATCCTCAGAAAGAATCTTATCTATTTGTTTCATTCTTTCTTTTTGAACACTAGTTTCATTGTCCTCGTCTACAATTGTTCTTCCCTGTTTGTCATCACTTTTAATCTCAATTCTCTCTTCTTCCTTTTCTTTTTCATGACTTCTATCTTTTTGCTCTTGCTTCTCTGGACTTTTGATTTTTTCCTTATCACTATCAAAACTTTCCTTTTCAGGACTTTCATTTAAAGGAATTTGCTCTAAAGTTTTATTTTCATTTACCATATTATTTTTCTTCACTTATTGCCTCAACAGGACAAGCCTCAATAGCCTCTTTAGCACAAGCTTCTTCTTCTTTGCTTTTTGGCTGTTTTAGTACTTCAGACTTATTGTCCTCATCCATAATAAAAACATCAGGACACATATTAGTGCAAAGTCCGCAGCTAATACACTTATCCTTATCCACTTTTACTTTCATATATTTGATTAATTTAATTATTATTCTAGGTTATTAAATTATATCATAAAAACAAAAGTAGTTCTAATTTATATTTAAGAATATTAAATATTAAATATTTATCTTTTAATTTGACACAAAAGAAAGCTTTTGCTATATTATAGCTATAAAAATTTGAGGGAATTTTTATTTTTTTATTAAAATAATAACCATATGGCACACAAGAAAGCAGGTGGATCAACCGCCAATACCAGGGACTCGATTGGAAGAAGGCTGGGGGTAAAACTCTTCGCCGGTGAATTCGCGAAACCTGGTGCTATTATAATAAGACAACGTGGAACTAAATATCATCCTGGAAATAATGTATTAAAAGGAAAAGATGATTCACTGTTTGCTAAAGACGGTGGCTTTATTGAATTTCAAAGTAAAAAAATGATGAAATTCAATGGCAAACTAAAACAAAGCACTGTTGTTCATGTTGTTAAAAAATAGATTAGAATCTCAAGATTAAAACAATCTTATATAATAAAAACATAGCTTTAAAGCTATGTTTTTATTTTGTGCTATTTATATTTTGAAGTAATTAAATTATTATTATTCTTAATTACTATATTCTCACTATTTCTTTTTCTTAGTATCTTTTAATTTAAAACATGTCTTAACAAAATCTACAAATAGTGGGTGTGGACTTAGAGGTCTAGAGATATATTCAGGATGAAATTGAACCCCTACGAAGAAAGGATGATCTTTTATTTCAATAGCTTCTACAATCTTATCATCTGGAGATGTACCTGATATTATTAAACCATTCTTTTCTAATGTTTCTCTGTATTCATTGTTAAACTCAAAACGATGTCTATGTCTTTCTTGTACAACCTCTTTGCTTAATAGTTTATCATAGGCAGCTTTTAGCTTAGTTCCTTCTTTTAACTTACATGGCCAAGCTCCTAGTCTAATAGTACCTCCATAGCCTTTTTCTTTGATTAGCTCAACTTGTTCAGGCATGATATGAATAACAGGATGTTTTGTTTTGGTTTCAACTTCTTGTGAATTAGCATTTTCTAATTTGCAAACATTTCTAGCAAATTCAATTACTGCCATTTGCATTCCGTAGCAAAGACCGAAGTATGGAACTTTGTTTTCACGACAATATTTAATAGTATCTATTTTAGCTTGAGATCCACGAGATCCCCAACCCTGTGGTACTACGATACCATCATATTTCTTTAATGATTTTACACCTTCTTTTTCAACATCAGAAGTATTTATCCAGTGTAAGTTAACTTTAACTTTATTATGAGCACTAGCATGCTTTAGTGCTTCAATTACTGATATATATGAGTCTGCTAAAGAGAAATTACCAGTAGCAAAATATTTACCAACAATACCTATATTAATCTCTCCTTTAGGATTCTTGTAGCTAGCAACCATTTTCCTCCATTCTTTCAAATCTTTTTTCCTCTTCTTTAAATTAAACTTTTCAAGAATCTTATCTCCTAGGCCATTATCCTCAAAAGTGATAGGGATGTCATAAATAGAATCTACATCAGGTGCTGCAATTACGTCTGATAAATTAATATTACAATGCACAGCAATCTTTCCCTTCCTCTTGTCATCAATATTTTGTTCAGAACGAGCGATAATGAAGTTAGGTTGTATACCTGCACTATTTAAACTCCTAACAGCGTGTTGTGTAGGCTTGGTTTTCATCTCACCAATCTTTTGAGGAAAAGGTAAATAGGAGACCATAACGAACAACACGTCGTTAGGTTGTTTTAGTTTTAAAACTCTAGCTGCTTCTAAAAATATCAAGTTTTCATATTCACCAACTGTACCACCAATTTCAATAATCATAATATCTGAATCTGTTTTCTCTACCGCCTTATCAATTCTATCTCTTATCTCAATTGGTATGTGAGGTATAACTTGTACACACTTACCTTTATATTCTAAATTTCTTTCTTTCTCTATTACTGATCTATAAACACGACCAGTGGTCATGTAGTTTTCTTTGTAAATATTCTTATTTAAAAATCTCTCGTAATTACCTATATCCTGATCTGTTTCATCTCCATCTTCAGTTACAAACACTTCACCGTGCTCAACAGGATTCATAGTACCAGCATCTATGTTGATATATGGGTCCATTTTAATAGCGCTCACCTTAAATCCTTTTGATTGTAAGATAGTTGCAATAGAAGCTGTGGTGACTCCTTTACCTACTCCAGACATAACTCCACCAACTACAAAGATATATTTGGTGTTTTTTTTCTTTTTTTCTTTTTCTTGTTTTTTCATATTTACAAAATAAATTGACAATTAATATAAATATCTGTTATTATTATATAACAAATATGATTTAAATAAAAATCTATTTGAATTTTTAAACTTTCTTTAAAATTTAATTACAACAAATTAACAAAACAAAGGAGAAATTATGGCAGACTTTCATGAAGTGCAAGAATTGTTAGTTAAAGACAACCCTAATGGTGAACAAGAATTCAAAATCATCAGTGAGGGCGAAGAATTAGTGTCAGGTTCATTAAGTAAAGTGGTTCATTATATCAACAATAATGAATTGTTTGATATCAGTGCCAATGGTAACATTGGAAAATACCTTGGAAATTGGCGTTATGCTACAGAAATCGAGGTATCAATATGTATCAAAGAAGCTAAGTATTTATATGCTTTTAACGAATCTGATGACTAATCTCAAAAGGGGCTCAAAGAAGAGTCCCTATTTTTTATTCATTTTTAATTATCTCTATCGCTTTATCTAACTGCGGATCTCTGTCATTTTCAAAATCTTCAATAGTATATTCAACTTCTACATCTGGGGTAATACCCTTTTCACTAATAGATTGACCTTGAGGAGTTAACCATTTTGCTACTGTAACTTTAAGTGATGAACCATCAGTAAAGGGTTTTAATGTTTGTACAGAGCCTTTACCATAGCTTTGCTCTCCAACAATAGTTGCTATGTCATAATCCTGTAATGCTCCTGCAACAATTTCAGAGGCAGAGGCACTACCTTGATTCAATAAGACTACAGTCTTGTAATCCTTTAACCTCGCTATACCTCTAGCTTGATATTTAGTAATATCATTTTCATCAAACTTTTCTAAAACTACAGGTCCTGTTTCAACCCATTCACTAGATATTTCAATAGCTGAATCTAGGAAGCCACCTGGATTATTTCTTAAGTCTAAAATTATTCCATTAACCTCATTACTATTAGCTTCCTCTATGGCTTGCGAAAACATAGCCTCAGTATCTTCATTGAAATTACTAATTGAAATTAACATAATATTATCTTCCAGTATTTCAGTTTTAACACTTTCAATAGTGATAACACCTCTAGTTATAGTTATATCCTTAGTTTCATCTAAACCTTCTCTATAGATAGTTAAGGTAACATCTGTTCCCTTTTCACCTCTGATAGTATCAACCGCCTTATCAATACTAATACCGGCAGTTGATTTTCCATCAATAGAAAGAACCTTGTCTCCTGACTTTAGTCCTGCTTCTTGAGCAGGCATGCCATCAATAGGGGCAATGATAGTTAAGGTGTCATCTCTAATACCAATTTCTGCTCCAATACCCTCAAAACTGCCGGAGAGATCATCATTAAATCTTTTGGATAATTCAGGATCTAAGAAGCTAGTGTAAGGATCGTTAATAGCTTTAACCATACCCTCTAAAGAACCATAGAACATTTCTTCTTCACTAATTTCTTCATTGTCTACATAAGCAGTTTTTACTGTATCCCAAACTTTCCAATATAGATTAAAATCTACATTCTTTATAGTTTCTCCCTCTGGTGTAGTAGTATATTTATTATCTATCTGAACTTCATAATCGCCGTCTTTAGCGCTGTAATTAATAGCATTTTTTTCTTGTTGACTATTTTGTCCAGCTAGAAATGAAATGATTACTAATATAATAATTAGAAATATATTAGTGATTCTATTGAAAATATTTTTATTTCTCATACTATTTTCTTAAAGTTATCGGATTATTTATATCTATAATATTAACTATCCTTGATGATTTATATGCACCTGGCTTGCTGTTAATTATTAGCTCAGGTTTATTTTTTTTGTCTTGAAAATATTCCTTAATCTCTAAAGCGCTGTTTAAGCTATTATGACTACTAATATTTACACTAGTAGAGACAATAGGGCCACCCACTTTTTTGATAAGATCATTTAAAAAATCATATCCTGGATTGCGCAGAGCAATACTTCCCTCCTTTGAACTTAAGTCTTTGGCTGTGTTTTTAGTCTCTAAAATAACTGTAATAGGTCCTGGCCAGACTGATTCTAAATATTTTTCTTGCTTACTATTTATCTTAGCATACTTTTTTGCCATTTCTAAATCTGAAACTAAGAGGATAAACTTCTTTTCAGGAGCTCTATTTTTTATTTTATATATCTTAGCTACAGCCTTCTTGTCTAGCGCTAAAGCGCTTAAGCCATAGATAGTGTCAGTAGGTGTAGCGATAACTTCTGAGTTATTTAAAGACTCAGAGATAAGCTCTAAAACTTTATTATATTGATTTTTTTCTATATCAATTATTTTCATTAGATTATTCCAGTTATTAGTTTAAGAGCTTCAGGTAAAAGAGGCATTAATATTCTAGCAACTCGCAAAAACAGCGGAGCCACTTCTGAATTAATTAACCAATTCGCAAGATCGGTGCTTGCTGGTACATATTTTGAAATTACAAATAATATTAAACCAATACTTATTGAACCAATAGCTAGCCCTAGCAATGCTCCCAGTAATCTATCCAAGGTCTTTACAAAAGGAATTAAAAAGATAAGGTGAAGTAGTTTCTCAAGCAGTGAAAAGGCTAATGATACTAACTTACTAATTAGGGCAAATAAAAATATAAAAGATATGATTTTTAAAATATAATCTGTACCTATATTAAATTGAGATAACCAATTAGCAAAATCAACATAATAATGACTGGCTAGCCAAGCACCAATAACAAGCCCAGCTAAACTACCTAGCATTTTAATAATACCCTTAAACAAACCATAAAAGACAAATCCTGCCAAAATCACTATAAGTATTGTATCAAATAAAACCATGATGATTATCGTTTATTTTTCTTGATTATTTTTTATTGATTTCTTTTTATCGATTATTTTTATTGCTTCTCTTTATTCATCACTCTTTATCTTTGGAAACAAAGGCTCAATTTTAGTAATAGGTTTTTGTTCAAAATGACTTAGTATCTTTTTAGCGCTGCTAGGTAAAAATACTTGTAATTTCAAACAAGCGTCATATAGATTTTGCAAGCTAAACTCTAAAACTTTCTCCTTCTTTATTTTGTCTTCAATTTTCCAGGGTGCTTCCTTGCTTAAATACTCATTAGTTTCTCTTATTTTCTCCCAAATTGCATGCAGCGCAAATTGTAGTTCATACTTATTCATTAATTCATCTACCTTCTTATTAAAGTCTTCATCTGAATTCTTTTCAATTTTAGGATCAAAACCTTCCTTAGCTATTAAGTTGCTCAACCTGCTAGCTAGATTTCCTAGCTCATTAGCTAAGTGTGAATTATATAATGTTTCGAAATTAGAAACTGAAAAGTCACCATCTCCGTATGTCGGGATTTGTTCTAACAAGTAATAGCGAAGAGCATCTTCTCCGTATTTCTTGCTATATTCTATTGGGTTAATATTATTACCTAAGGACTTACTTATCTTCTGACCCTCACTAGTTAAAAAACCAAAGACCAAAACTTGTTCTGAATTAGCTATACCAGCAGACATAAGCATGGCTTGCCACATGGCAGATTGTTGCCTTAAGTTATCCTTACCAGCAACTTGCACTCCAGGCCAATAGTCTTTAAAGTCTCCCTCTTCATTTGGCCAACCTAAGGTAGAGATGTAGTTAACTAAAGCATCAAACCAAACATACATTACTTGATCATTATCTCCTGGTACAGGTACGCCCCAGGGCATTTTTTCTTTTAACCTAGAAATACTAAAATCATTAATACCTCTTTTGCAGAAGCTCTTTATCTCCTCTAAACGATGTTTTGGTTTAACAAATTCTGGATTATTTTCATATAGTTTTAATAATCTATCTTGATACTTACTAAATCTAAAGAAATAATTTTCTTCTTCAATATTATCTAATTCTTGATTAGGGTGCCAAGGACATTTGTCATCAACTAATTCAGATTCTGTTTTTTCAAGCTCACAGCCAACACAATACTTCACCTTATAATTCTTTTTATATATATCTCCATTTCTTTCACACCTTCTCCAAAATTCTTGGGCTGCCTCAATATGATGTTCATCAGTAGTACGGATAAACTTATCATAACTAAGGTTTAAATGTTCCTTTAAGTCTGCAAACTTCTGTGAGCTTTGATCACAATAATCTAAAACATCTATACCTAGCTCTTCTGCTTTCCTATATATCTTTAAACCATGTTCATCTGTGCCAGTATTAAAAAAAACTTCCTTACCTAGAAGTCTCTGCCAACGCGCTATAACATCAGCCTTAATTATTTCTGTAGCGAAGCCTACATGTGGATCTGAATTAATATATGGTAATGTGGTTGTGATATAGTATTTACTTGACATAATCCTTAATTTTTTATATAATTAATTTTGCACTTTGATAATTTTTCCTGTAAGACAGGTGTCTAAATGTCAATTAAACATTTAACAGCTAACAAGATACTTGTCTTAGGCCACTTGATTTATTCAGGTGGCCTTTTTTATTCTCCTTATTATTTCTTTTTTATTATTAGCACAAATTCTCCCTTTTGCTCTATCTCATTCTCTATTAAATATTCTTTTAATTCCAAAGCCTTCCCCCTGTAGATATCTTCATACATCTTAGTGAGTTCCCTGCCAATAACTAAATCTCTATCTCCTAAATCATGTTCTAGTAATTCATCTAATAATTTTAATAACCTGTGCTTTGATTCATATAAAACTACACTATATTGATTCTCTTTAATTTCCTTTATCATTTTTTGTCTCCCCTTCTTATGAGGCAAAAAACCTAAAAAACAAAATCTATCCATTTTTAGTCCTGCCACTGAAACAATTGCACTAAGAGCTGAAGCTCCAGGAATTGCTATAATTTTAGTCTCAGGTAAATCTTCTAATATTCTAGATACAAGCATTGAGCCAGGATCAGAAATACCAGGTGTACCAGCCTCTGAGATAAGAGCTAAAGACTTCCCTGTTTTTAACTTATCTGAAATATTTAAAAACTGCCTTTCAGATGATTTTTGATTATATTGCCATGTATCTTTCTTTATTTCATAAGTAGAGAGCAGTTTTTTAGCTGTATGAGTATTTTCAGATAAAATTAAATCTACTTCACTTAAAACTTTCACGGCCCTATAGGTAATATCATCAAGGTTACCTATTGGTGTAGCTACTATATATAATGTTCCCATATAAATTACATTATTTCTTCTTTCTTTTCTTTTACATATTTAGTCCAATCTTCTGCAATTTCCACAAATACTTTAAATGGAGCCTCAATAATGAAATCCATAATGAATATAAAAATATTAACTTCTGATGCTTTCCCAGATAACCAACGACCAGCAGCTACAATAGGCATGTAGAAGAAATCAAACAAAAAATCAGCTAAATTATCTTTTCTTTCAGCAACTATTAATTCCTTAATATTTTTCTTAATACGAACACTAAAGAAACTAACAAAAGCTAAGAAGAATAAGAAGATGACAATACTTACCCAATTAAAGTTAATAAGAGTTAATAGTTCCACTATAATATATACTGAGAATAAAAAGGTAACGAAATAAATGAAATTAAAGATAAAGTTAGGAACAGGCTTTCTTTTTGCAGGTTTTTTAATCTTAAAAGGTTTTTGTCTCTCGTATTCTTCATAACTAATTTCTTGCACACCTTCTACAACCTTGTCAAGATTCTTAGAACTAGGTTTTCTAGTAGTTAAAACCATGAAAAATAATAACAGTGCTGGAAAAACTATGTTTATAAACAAAGAAACATAATTCAACTCTTCACCAAACCATCTAATAGCTGGAACCTCAATTAAAACTACAAAAATAGATTTAGTAAAGAAGATATAAACAATACTGCGCCAAGCACTGCGCCAGAGCTTTGATTTAGCAGTCTTGTAACGTTTAATATAAGTGCTCTTAATCTGTTTGTAGTAAGCTAGGGAGTTGTTCTTTAATTCATAAAAGAGCTTAACTGGCTCAGAGGAGACAACTTCGGTCATAATAGAGTAAAATACTGCATATTTACGAGTTATCTTATCTATTTGTTTTATTAACGGATGCTTTAATTGCTTGTTAATGGCTAGCTTTATAGCATTAATTTTCTGTGAAATCTCCATGATTTTTTCATCTTCCAATACGGACTCGGTCCACTCACGGTTATAATATCTAAATAAAATCAAAGTAAGCATTGAGTCATCATATTTTACATACTTTCGATATATACTTAAATAAATCTGAATTCTTAAATCTTTTCTTAATTTATCATCTAGATCAGCGCTTGCCTGAATATTCTTTTCTAAATCTTCATACATATTTTCCACTACTGTGTCTTGCACTAAATCTTTACCAAGATTCTCTTCAATTTCTGTAGCTGCAATAGAGATTAACCAATTAACTAACTTATTCCTTTCTTTAACTTTATTCTTAACTACCTTCTTATTATCATTAATATCAGAAAAAGTACTAACTCTCTCTAAAGCATAATTTTTTAACTTAATATATTTCTCTAAGAGATCTGCTATTTCTTTAATTTTAGTTTCAGGTACTGTATCATTAGCCAGGTAACCAGCTCTGATAAGTTCAGTTAAAAGGTGTAATGATATTTCCTCACTTTTAGAAGCCTTTAACACCCCTTCAATTACTATTTGCCTTTTCAGTATTCTTTCAATAGCATTTTTTCTAAGCATGTGCTCTTCATCATAATCAACTGCATTTCTTATTTTTTCATAAACAAAAGCAACCTTAGAAATTAAGGCTGATACATTAATACGACTTATTTCATCTTTTTCCCCTTCCTCAGCTTTTTTCTGCTTAAAATATACTGCTTGAAAAAGTCTTTTAGCTCTGGAAGTTATGGTATACTGTTTATCTTCCCTTTTTTTAAGTTTTGGTCCTACCATATATTCTTATTTATATCTTAACCTATTTTCACTTAAATGCCAATATAAGTCAAGCTGATTTTTTTATTTTAAAATCTTTTTCTTGACATAATTAGCTTGATTATATAAACTATATGTAGTTATAAAAAATGGCCGTGGAGGCTGTTTTTAAATACAATAAATAAATGTATGACAAAATTAATAAACTACATTAAAGCGTCAATTGAAGAAATGAAAAAAGTCACTTGGCCTACTAAAAAAGAGACTGCACGCTACACTTGGCTAGTTATTGGACTTAGTCTAGTTATTGCTGCTTTCCTAGGTCTTTTGGACTTTGCTTTTAATTACGCATTAGGCTTTATTATTTAATTAAAATATTTATGGCTAAGCAAAATCTACACCAAGGCCGACGTTGGTACGTTCTACACACTTATTCCGGATATGAAGAGAACGTTGCTCAAAATTTACGCCAAAGAATTGAAACCCTAGATATGGAAGATAAAATTTTCAATGTCTTGGTTCCTATTGAAAAAAAAATTAAGATTAAAAACGGAAAGCGTAAAATCGTTGAAGAAAAAATCTTCCCAGGTTATGTAATGATTGAAATGGAGGTAACTGATGAGTCTTGGTATATAGTTAGAAATACACCAAACGTTACTGGCTTTATTGGCACAGGTACTACACCTACACCAGTTAGTGAGGAAGAAATTAAATCACTGCAAAAAAGAATGGGTGTTGAAGAGCCTAAATATAAAATTGACGTTACAGAAGGTTCAGCAGTACGTATTAATGAAGGTCCCTTCAAAAACATGGAAGGAAAAATCACAGCTATTGATGAAGCTAAAGGAAAGGTAAAAGTTTCTGTTTCTATGTTTGGACGTGAAACACCAGTAGAGTTAGACTTCTTACAAATTAAGAAAATATAATTGATATTAAAAAATAATGATACAATTTAGAAATTGTTAGAATATATAAATATATGCCAAAAAAACTAATAACAACTATTAAACTACAAATTCCAGCTGGCCAAGCTAATCCAGCTCCTCCAGTTGGTCCTGCTTTAGGTCAACATGGTTTAAATATTCAGGAATTTTGTACTAAATTTAACGATGCTTCTAAAGATAAGATGGGAGACATTGTTCCAGTTGAAATCTCAGTGTATGAAGACAGGTCTTTTGATTTTATCATGAAAAGCCCTCCTGCTTCTGAGTTAATTAAGAAATACGCTAAGATTAAAAAAGGTGCAGCTAATCCTTTAACTGATAAAGTTGGCACCCTTACTAAAGATCAAGTAAAAGAAATCGCTGAAGTTAAAATGGAAGATTTAAATGCTAACGATATTGAAGCTGCTAAAAAGATTATTGCTGGTACAGCTAAACAAATGGGAGTACAGATTAAATAAAAACTATATTATATAAATAATTTACTTACTTAGATAACTTGTTTATATAATTATATATAATTAATAGTGGGAGCTATAATCTAGCGTTAATACCACAAACAAAAAATATGGCAGAACAAAAAAACAAAGACACAAAAAACACAGAGCCTGAAGCTAAAGACAAGGCTGAGGCAATTGAGTTTGATAAATCACAAACATACAAACCAGAAAAAGCACTTGAATTAGTAAAACAACTACACACTGTTAAATTCGATGCTTCTATTGAACTTCACTTTAGACTAGGTATTGACCCTAAAAAAGGTGACCAACAAATCAGAACAGCTGTTAACCTTCCCCATGGTACTGGTAAAGATGTTAAAATTGCTGCTTTTGTATCTAGTGCTAATGAAAAAGCTGTTAAAGAAGCTGGTGCTGATATAGTAGGTGGTGAAGATTTAATTGAAGAAATTAAGAAAACTGAAAAAACTGATTTTGAAGTTGCAGTAGCTGAACCAGCTATGATGAAAAACCTAGGTAAGATCGCTAAAATTCTTGGTACTAGAGGACTTATGCCTTCACCTAAGAATGAAACTGTTAGTGATGATCCAGTAAAAACTGTAAAAGAGCTTAAAAAAGGTAAAGTTAACATTAAAAATGATGCTACTTCTAATATTCATACTGTAATTGGAAAAGTTAGTTTTGATGATACAAAACTTCTAGAAAACTTTAAGACTATATTAGAAGCTGTACAAAAAGCTAAGCCATCTAAAGCTAAAGGACAATACTTCAAAAACATTGTACTATGCTCAAGTATGGGACCTGGTGTTAAAGTAAACATTTCTTCAGAATAAATAAGATAAATATTTTTTCAAATACAAAAACGAGCTTTATTTAAGGCTCGTTTTTAGTTTGAATAAATATATAATAATTAAAAAATATTTTATAGACTATTACTAGCTATTACAATCCATTGACAAAAAATAGATAGATTGTTATCATATAAAAATTATTAAATATTGTTCATTAAAAAAAATATCATGATTGATTTATTCACTCTTAGCACCTCATTAGCAGTAGTAACAGTAGTAATTACAATTATTGGGCTAATCATTAAAAAGAAGGCAATATTTTTCATTGCTGGAGTAATAGGTCTTATAAGCATTATCCTATTTGCAATAGTTGCAACCCTTGATCCAAGTGCGGTTCAGCTAAATTATGTGCTTATAGTTGGCTTCATTGCAATTACTGCATTACACTTTTTAGTTGCTAAACTTTATTAAAATACGCCCCCTATTATTCTCTAAGGGGGTTTTTTATTTGTTTATTTTGTTTCTATAATAATTAAAACATTATATAAATTGAAAAAACTTAACTTAAATACTATAAAATAAAAACAAGACTACTATTAGTAGTCTTGTTTTGAAACTATATTAAATTTTATTTATAATCAAATAAATTAAGGTGTTTATTTTTTCTTCTTAGCACTTTTTTTAGTGCTTACCTTTGTGCTTTTCTTTTTCATTACTTTCTTTAGCTCTTTCTTAGAGTCTTTCTTGACATCTTTCTTGTCTTCATAGTTATCAATGACTTTCTTTAAACCTTCTACAGCCATAATAGAGCAATGAACCTTTTGTTGAGGTAAGCCACCTAAATCAGCAACTATCTTATTCCAGTCATAGTTTTTAGCCTCCTCCAAACTCATTCCCTTCACTTTCTCTGTCATGATTGAAGCTGTAGCAATATTAGAAGCACAGCCAAAAGAAAGGAATTTAACATCTTTAATCTTTCCCTTTTGTACTCTAATGGAGAAATTTAACTGGTCCCCACAAACCATATTACCTATTTCAGCATAGGCATCTGCATTTTTTATTTCACCAATATTCTTTGGCTTCAAAAAATGATTTAATGTTTTTTTAGTATAGTTAAGTGCCATATGTTTGACATTAATTTTAATTACTTAATTGGACTAAAGCTTCTTAATCTTTTTACTGTTTCCTTTAACTTCTTTACTGTATAATCTAGTTCTGCTTTAGTGGTGTTTTTACTGAGTGTAAATCTAACATTACTATTTAAATACTTAGGATCAATTCTAAGGGCTTGCAATACGTATGAGGTTCTAAGGTTCTTAGCACTGCAAGCTGAGCCTGTAGATACACATATTCCTTGGTTAGATAAGTCCATAAGTATTGCCTCACCTTCTACGCCATTAAACCTAAGGTTTAAATTATTCTCTAATCTCAATTTATCATGTCCGTTTAAATGAACATCTTTTATATTCTTGTTTATTTCTTCTAGGAAATAATCTCTAAGCTTTTTCACCTTTTCTATCTTCTTGTCTCTATTTCTATAGGCTAAATCAAGAGCTTTGCTAAAACCAATAATTCCAGCAACATCAATAGTTCCAGCTCTAAGGCCATGATTTTGTTCACCCCCACTAATTAAAGCTTTAATTTTAACACTTCTATTAATGTACGCCATGCCTACACCTTTAGGGCCGTGGAATTTATGAGCTGAAAGAGTTAGGAAATCTACACCTAAATCTTTTACATCTATTTTGAGATAAGGCACAACTTGTACTGCATCTGTGTGAAAAAAAGCCCCGCTCTTTTTTACCAGCTTAGCTATCTTTTTAATATCTTGAATAGTTCCAATCTCATTGTTTGCAGTGATGATAGAAACTAAGACAGTATCATCTGATATCATCTTTTTTAATTCTGTGATTTTTATCCTACCATTTTTATCAACTGGAGCATATGTAACTTTAAAACCTTCTTGTACTAATTCTTTAGCAGGCCCTAAAACGCAAGGGTGTTCAATTTCAGAAACAATAATATGTTTACCCTTGTCTTTGTTAGCTCTTGCTACTCCTTTGATGATGAAATTATTAGCTTCACTAGCACTACCAGTGAAAATAAGGTCTTGAGGGGCAGCATTTAAAATCTTTGCCACCTTAGCCTTAGCTTTTTCAACATCATTGTATACCTCTTCCCCTAGGTAGTGTATAGAAGAAGGGTTAGCAAACTTTTCCAAAGAATATGTTTGCATTATATGCGCTACCGCTTTATCCATTTGGGTAGTAGCAGCATTATCTAAGTATACTTGCATATGTTAAGTCTTTAATTGTAATTTTTGATTTTATTCTAGTCTTTCAACAATTCAACATCAGTAATTACCGCATCTTCAAGAGGTCTGTCTCTAGGATCTGTCTCTAAAGATTCAATCTTGTTAACCACATCCATTCCTTCTACTACCTCTCCAAAAACGCTATGTTGACTCTGTAGTGGTTGTTTATCAAAATCTAGAGCTACATTATCAGCAGTGTTAATAAAAAACTGTGAACCACCTGTATCAGGTCCAGCGTTAGCCATAGAGATAGTTCCCTCTACATTTGATACTCCTTGTACATCTTCGTTAGGAATTACATAACCAGGAGAACCAGTTCCCCAGCTATTTTTTTTCTCGTCATCTTTAGTTAAAGGATCCCCACCTTGAATCATAAATCCCTCTATAATTCTGTGAAACTTAGTATCATTATAGAAACCTTCCTGAGCTAAGTTTAAGAAATTATTAGCTGTAATAGGAGTTTTATCTGTATATAACTTAATCTTAATATCACCTTGATTAGTCTTTAAAACTACATATTGATACTGCTGAGCTAAATCTTCCTGGTCAAGAACTGTTCTTTGGTTTTCATTGTTAGTATTATTGTTATCCATATTATTAGTTTGATTATTTATATTATTACTTTGATTATTTAGACTATTAGTTTGATTATTTAGTGAATTAGAATTTGTACAAGCACTTAAAACTAAAGTTAGTGCTAGTACTAATAATATTTTACTTGAAAGATTTATTTTTTTAAACATAATATTGTTTCTTAATTTTTTTATCTTCTTTTATATTTTCTTCTTCAATTAGATCTTTGGCTTGTTTTCTTAAATCCTCCAAATTATCGTTTTGCAATTCTTTGGCTCTTTTTAGTAGAACCTTATACTCATTTAATTTAGGCTCTTCTATTACTTCAGCTAATAATACTTCTAGAATTGCTCCTATCTTAGGACTTGGGTCTAATTTCAGCTCTTTCATTAAATCATTACCATTTATCTTTAAGCTTTTCACTGAAACTGGATCATGTTGAACCTTTTCCATCATATACTCTAAGTGTCTAAGCTTATATGGTTTAGCTTTAGGAGTACCTGAACCAAGTCTATCAGCTATACGTAGGTCTATTAAATCCTTTAAATTATCTTGTCCTACTTTCTTTATTAACCTTCTAACAGAACTTGCACTAACCTCCCCTACATTATAATAGAACATGTGGTTTTTTACCAAATTAACAATTTTCTCTCTATCCTCATTTTTAAACCTTAGTCTTTTTAAGATCTTGTCTGTCATTTTAGCACCAATATATTCATGATTATAGAAAGTTGATTCCCCTTTGATAATTTTCTTGGACTTAGGTTTGCCAACATCATGAAGTAATGCTGCTAACTTCACTCTCCAATCAGAGCTAGGACAATGAGCTAAGGCTCTCCAGCTATGCTCGAAAACAGTGTAAATATGATGATGATTTTGGCTAACATTCACCCCTGCCTCTATTTCTGGCAAAATGTACTGTAATATTTTATTATCATGTAATCTTTTAATAGCTAAATCACCATTATCTGTTTTTAGCATTTTAATGAGCTCGTCTCTAATTCTTTCCTGGGAAACAAACTTAACTGAACCAGCCATTTTTAATATGGCTCTTTCAGTTTTATTTTCAATAGCAAAATCAAGTTGAGCTGATAATCTAATAGCTCTAAGTAGTCTTAGAGCATCTTCTTTAAAGCGCTCCATTGGCTCCCCTACGGCTCTAATTATTTTCTTATTAATATCCTTTAAACCTCCAAATAAATCAATAATCTCCTCTTCCTTGTTCATAGCTAAAGCATTGATGGTAAAATCTCTGCGCTCTAGATCTTTTTCTAAGTCAGTTTCAAATTTAACCTCATCAGGCCTACGATTATCACTGTAGCCCTTTTCACTGCGGTAGGTAGTGATTTCTAAAACATCAATTAACTCTTCCTTTTCTTTTATAGGTACCAAAACTGTACCAAATTCATTTTCATATTTAGCATTATCAAATACTTCTATAATCTCTTCAGGTGTGGCATTGGTAGTTATGTCCCAGTCATTTGGAGTCTTTTTCATTAAGATATCACGGACACATCCACCAACAACATAGGCTTCATAATTAGCATTATTCAATTTTTCTAAAGTATCTTTTATATATAAAGGAAACATAATTTTTATTTATTCTTTTCACTATAACTTGTGTGTAGTATTTCTTTATCTATTTTTTGACTTTCCAAGTAATGTAGAGCTTTTAGTGCATAGCTATTTTCATGAGCTTTTCTAAGCTTCTTCTTTGAATCTATACTATAGAGTGATTTCATTCTAGCGAGTCTGATATCAGTGTTTGTTGGTATCGGTTGACCTCCTCCACCAATACATCCACCCGGACAAGTCATTACTTCAATATAATCATATTTATCAATATGGTCAACTATTTTTTGAAAATTAGCTAAACCATTTACAATAGCAATCTTTAATTTTCTATTTTTTACCTTAACACTAGCCTCTTTCAAACCTTTCATGCCGCGACACTCTTTAAAATCAATCTTAGCTATATCTTTATTCTCTAAGACATGCAGGGCTGTGCGAATAGCTGACTCCATCACACCACCACTAGAGCCATAAATAGCACCTGCACCTGAGTGTTCAGAAAGCATATTATTCATTTTTGTATCTTTAAGAGCATTAAATTTAATCTTATTTTTATCAATTAAATAAGCAGTTTCTCTGGTTGTTAGAACGAAGTCAATTAAATCTTTACCTTTATACCTCAGCTCTTTTCTAGTAGCTTCATATTTTTTAGCTGTACAAGGCATAATAGAGACAATCTTTATTTTATCTGGAGAAATATTATTTCTTTTAGCAAAGTATGTCTTTATTAAACCTGCTGTATGCATTTGCGGAGAACGTGATGATGTTAGATTTTTAATTAGCTCTGGATGATAATATTCAACATATCTAACCCAAGCAGGACAACAAGAGGTTAGAAGGGGCAATGGTTTCTTATTTTTAATCCTTTCAATTAACTCTTGAGCTTCTACTATGGTAGTGGTGTCCGCGCCAAAGTTAACATCAATAACAGCATCAAAACCTAGTTTCTTTAAAGCTGTGACTAATTTGCCAGTAACTAGAGTACCGGGCTTTAAACCAAACTCCTCTCCAATACTAACTCTAACTGATGGAGCGATTTGAGCAACAATAATCTCATCTTGGGATTTATTTTTTAAAACAGGCTCTAGCTTACTTAGCTGTTCTTGCTCCTGTGCTGCTCCTACAGGACAATGCAGTGCACATTGACCACAATACACACAGGCAAAGCCCTTCTTTTTAGCAGCTAAGCCACTGAAAACATCTTCTTGTTTCTTAGGTACAATTTCTTGCTTTACACCTCTACCTTTTAGCTCTAAATGTTTAATGCCACTAAGCAACTGACAAGCATCAAGACATGATCTACAATCAATACACTGACTACCATCTATTTCTACTGCTTTGCTAAACTTATATGTCTTTCTTTCACTTTTTCTTTTTGGAAACTCTGTAATATCTATTTTATACTTTTTAGCTAACTTAAGTAACTGACAATCAATACTGTTTACACAAGTGCTGCACTTGTTAGCATGCTCTGCATATAAAAGCTCTAAGTTTAGATTTCTTGATTTAGCTACACTAGCAGTGTTAGTTTTGATTTCCATGCCTGCTTTTGCTTTAACAGAACAAGCTCTGACTAATTTTTTAAAACCCTTTATTTCAACCAAACACAATCCGCAATTACCTTTAACTGGTAAGTCTGGATGATAGCATAAAGAGGGGATATCAATCTTATTCTTTCTAGCTATTTCTAGAATTGATTCCTTTTCACTAACTAGAATCTTTTTATTATTAATTTTGATATAAAACTTTTTCATATTTAAAGCTCTGGTTTAAAATCAGGATTAACATTTTTTATATATGATTTTACTGGTATTGCTAGTGATGAACCAAGTGCGCAAAAAGAGCTGTTTTCCAGATTATCTATCAATTCTAAAAAGTGTGGCCAATTCATTTTTTCACCACTAAGCATTTCTTTAAGTCTATATGTTCCCTCTCTACAAGGGGTGCACTTACCACAAGAACTATTAAAATAGAAATTAACTAAATTCTTTATTAGTATAAAATCATTGCTATTTTTGTAACTATAAATAGTAATAGCACCACAACCTGAAGCTTGTTTTTTAAGCTGTGATGAATTTAGTATCTCTCCACTAGCCTGTCCACCGTGTTGAACAAAAAATTTGAACGATGGCAAATTATTAGTCTCTTCTAATATTCTAGCGATAGTATAATTAGCAGGAAAATTATATACACCTGGATTTCTCACTTCTCCGTTTATAGTGTAGAATCTATTCTCCTTATATTTACCAATTGATACCAGATAAATATTAAATATAGTTTCTACATTATGTATTAAAGTAGGACTATCCTTATATCCGCTTTCAGTTGGAAAAGGTGGTCTAGATCTAGGTTCACTGCGCTTATTTTCTAATATATTTAACATTGTGCTCTCCTCTCCTGCTACATAACCAGCATTTATAGGTTTATACCTTATCTCTATATTATCTTCTTCTATATAGGCTTTTATTTTTGTATCATATTTAGAGTAATCATGATTTAAAAATAGTATACATTTTTTAGCCTTAATATAGTTTAAAACAAGTTTAACACCAGCAAGAAACTCCTTAGTGTGATATTTTATAATATACTCATCTTTTTTTACACCTGGCTCACCTTCAGCACCGTTTACAATTAAATATTTGTCTTTATTCTTAGAGCTAAGCACTGCTTCCCATTTATCAGATACAGCAAAACCAGCGCCACCCCTGCCCTTTAGATTATATTTTTTTATTTTTTTAAGTAAGTCCATACTTAAAGATATTTTTTTGAGACAAGCAGACTAAGATCAACTAGACGGTTGCTATAACCCCATTCATTATCATACCAAGCTACAACTTTTAATAAGTCACCATCCATTAAGGAGATAAATTCTAAATCAATTATAGAGCTATATGAACTGCCAACAATATCACTTGATACAAGTGGTTCTGTGCTAGCTTGTAAAATACCTTTAAATTTCTTTAACTTAGAAGCAGAAACAAAAGCTTTCTTTACTTTTTCTACATCTGTTTTTTTCTTTAAAACAAAAGTTGCATCCACTATTGATCCAACCAGTATAGGTACTCTCATAGCCATGCCGTCTAATTTATTATTTAAAGATTTAATTACCAATCCGGTAGCTTTAGCTGCACCTGTGCTAGTAGGAACAATGTTAGTAGCTCCAGCTCTACCTCTTCTTAAATCTTTATGTGGCCCGTCAACAAGTGATTGACTAGCTGTGTAAGCATGAACTGTTGTCATTAGACTTTTTTTAACACCAAACTTAGAACGAACAACTTCAGCCATAGGTGCTAAACAATTAGTAGTACAAGAAGCACATGATAATATATCATCAGACTTTTTTATTTCTTTTTCATTTACTCCTAATACTACAGTTTTTATAGCTTTAGTGTCTTTTGTTGGGGCTGAAATAATTACCTTCTTAGCACCAGCACTTATGTGCTTACCTGCACTCTTTTTATCTTTGAATATACCAGTACATTCCAAAACTACATCAACATCTAAGTCCTTCCAAGGTAAGTTCTCAGGATCTTTTTCATTTAATATCTTATATTTTTTATTAGAAACTTTTATACTATCAGAGAATGTTTTTATTTGCTTATCATATTTGCCATAAGCGCTATCATACTTTAAAAGATTAGCTAAGGTTTTCACATCACTTAAGTCATTAATTGCTACCACTTCTAAATTAGGATGTTCATTTAAAATTATTTTAAAGGCGGCTCTACCAATCCTACCAAAACCATTAATGGCTATTTTAGTTTTCTTAGGCATATGAGTAAAAAGTTAATTTTATATATATATAATAACATATTTTAGCTATTTAGAAAAATGATTTTTAAAATATTTATTTTCAATTGTAAACAAAAAAACCGATAAAATATCGGTTTCTTTTGTGCTTATATTTACTACTATAATATATATTTTACTCTTTGTTCTTTTTCTTGTTTCTATTTAAATCTACTTCAGTAATTGTTCTGTCATAACCACTACCATTGTTCTTCACTCTAAACTCCACATCAACACTTTGCTTTAATATGTGGTGACCAACTACTACTCCCTTTTGTCCGTCTACATTAACCTTAGCTCCAATAGCTGGCATCTTTTTAGCTAAATCCTTGTAGCAATCCTGTTCATAAGAAAGGCAACACATTAGACGGTTACACATTCCAGATAACCTATCACTGCCTCTGTGTACTACTTGCTGACATTCTGCCATATCTGAGGTAATTGATGAGAACTTATTGATAAAGCGCTTGCAACAAAGAGGTAAACCACAGGGCCCAAAATCACCACTTACTTTAGCTTCATCTCTACTACCAATTTGAGTTAATCTAATATTGCCATTGAAGTGAGCGGTTAAGTCTCTAACTAAATCTCTAAAATCAACTCTACCTTCTGATATAAAGGCAAAGTTTAAACGCTTACCAGTTAAAGAAAAATGCACATCAACCAACTTCATTGGTAATTTATGCTTTTCAATCTTTTCTTTACAATATTTTAAAGCTTTTAACTTCTCTTCTCTATCCGCTAATTTATCGTAATCATTACTAGTAGCTAGCCTAATAACTGGTTTAATATCTCTATTCTCTTTATTTTCATCATCCTTTTGTTCAGCTTGTTCTTGCTTAGGGCTTTCTTTTACCAGTTCATGTACTAAACCTAAATCTCTACCCAGTTCAGTATCAACAATTACATGATCACCAATTTTTAGATCTAAATCATTATCTAGGAAATCATAATCTTTATCCCAGCTAGCAAATTTTATTTTAACTATTTTAGACATATTTAAAATTATCTCAATCTAAGACATTGATCAATAACTGAGATAATGTATATATTTTTATGACAAGGTGTAACGAATAAAGTTAAGTACTTTAGCATCACCTAAAACATCTTCAACCTTCTTGTCTTCATCTTTAATAAAGTCTTGTTTTGTTAGACAAACCTCTGAATAATACTTATTAATCTTACCTTCTAAAATTTTCTCAATAATATTCTCAGGTTTACCTTCTTTAAGAAGTTGCTCTTTATATATTTCTTTTTCTTTACTGACTTCTTCTTCTGGTACATCTTCTGGATTGATGTATTTAGGGTTTAAAGCAGCAATATGCATAGCAATATCAGAAGCTACATCTTCCATACCTTCCTTATCTAAAGCTAAGACAATTCCCATTTTTCCGCCCATGTGAATATAGGCTGAAGCTGTTTCACCGCTTAACCTATCATATTTACCTAAAACAATCTTTTCTGCAATAACACCACTTAAAGCCTCAATAGCTTCACTTACATTAGTTTCTTCAAAGTCTAGTGCTAACAGCTCTTCTTTAGTATCCACATTCTTTTCTTGAGCTAAATTAAGTAGTTTTTCAGCAAAGTCTTGAAACTGTTCATTTCTAGCTACAAAGTCAGTTTCAGAGTTTAACTCTAGCATATAAGCAGTTTTTTTGTCTTCACTAATTCCAGCCTTAATTATTCCTTCCAGTGCTTCCCTATCCATTCTTTTAGAAGCTTTTGAAATTCCTTTCTTTCTTAAAATCTCAACAGCTTTATTTAAATCACCCTCAGCTTCTTTTAAAGCTTTTTGACAATCAACAATACCTGCCCCAGTTTGTTCACGTAATTTTTTTAAAGTTTCCATATGTGTAAGTTTAATTATTTTTTATTAACATTTTTAAGATTATCCTTGATAGTCTCTAATATTAATTTAACTGCTTTGGTAGCATCGTCATTACAAGCAATAGGGTAATTTACCAACTCAGGATTAACATTGGTATCACAAATTGCGATAATAGGGATATTCTTTTTTCTAGCTTCTGTAATAGCTGTTTCTTCTTCTCTAATATCCCAAACAAATAATGCATCAGGTAACTTCTTTAAATTACTTAATCCTCCTAGTTTACTTTCCATCTTGTCGATTTCTCTTTCAAAGTCTAACTTTTCTTTTTTAGTATATTTATCTAATTTACCAGATTCCTTTTGTTCTTTAAGATCTAAGTATCTTTTAATTGATTTCTTTACTACTGGGAAATTAGTTAAGAATCCTCCTAACCATTTTTCTACTACATAAGGCATGTTGAGCTCTTTAGCTACTTCCTTTAAAGGTTTTTGTACCTGTTTTTTAGTACCAACGAATAATATTGATTTATTCTCTTGCACTAAGTTTTGCATAAACTCAATAGCACTTTCTAATTGCTTTTGGCTTTTTTCAAGATCAATAATATAAATATTGTTTCTTTTACCAAAAATAAATGGTTCCATTTTTGGGTGCCAACGACTTGTTCTGTGCCCAAAGTGCATACCTGACTTGAGCATCTCTTCTAATGATGGTAATTTTGTCATAATTTTCTTTTTATCCTCCACCTTCATAGCTTAAAGTTTTTAAGCAAGAAATATTAAAAAAAGGTGTGTGTGATAATTATTAATAATTTTTAATTAAAAAATGAGGTTTTCCCTCTATAGCTATACTATAATATTATATTAGTAGTGTCAATAAAAATAGAGCCTAAAAAGGCTCTATTTTTATATAATTGATAATTTTTCTATATCTTTCTATTGTCTAGGTAATTATCTGTATTTTTCCACTTTAATATCAATAATCCTATTTATTAATATTTTCCTTAACAAAGTCCCAATTAATTAAATTATCTAGAAAAGCTTGGAAGTATTCTTTCTTCTTATTTTGATAGTCTAAGTAATAGGCATGTTCCCAAATATCAAAGCTAAGAAGTGGCTTTTGATTATGAGCTATTGGATTATCTCCATTAGCTTTAGTAGTTATCTTTATTCTATCATCCTCTAAAATTAGAAATACCCAACCGCTACCAAAATGACTCATTGCTTTTTCAATAAACTCCTCTTTAAAACTATCTAAACTTTCAAAAGCTGCTTCAATATGTTCCATAACTTCACTATCAGGATCACCGCCTCCTTGAGGGCTCATACTTTGCCAGAAAAAATTATGGTTCCATACCTGTCCAGCATTGTTAAATAAACTTACTTCATTAGGATTATGGGCTGTATCAACTAGAATCTGCTCTAAACTTTTGTCTTGATGTCCTGTGTCGGTGTTGCTAATAAATTTATTAGCTTTATCAATATAAGCTTGATGGTGCTTACTGTGGTGAAGCTCCATGGTTTTAGCTGATATATGAGGCTCTAAAGCATCATATGCATAGTTTAGTTTTGGCAATGTAAATGACATATTTTTAAGGATTAATTATAATTAAGAGTTTATATATTATAGCAAAACAGTTCTTAGATGTCCAGCTTAGATATAGAGATCCTAAAATGTTATTTATATACTAATATAAAGAAAAAAGACCACTTTATTTAAAGCAGTCTTTAATTTTTTGCAGAATTTTAGATATCTACAAAAGTAATTGCGGTACCATTGGGCAAAGGAATTCTTTTTGTTTCCTTTGGGTACCTTTTTGGTGTCCCAATCTTGAGCTTTAGTGCTCTGGCGCTTTCCATGTTTTCTGGTACTTCATAATAGTTTATGACATAAGCTGTCATACCTTCATGATTTACCCTCCGGCGTACATCAGCAAATACTTCCATTGTTTCCCCTAAACAAGTTACGGGAAGATAAAAGTTTTGTATGATGTTAACTCCACAAGCGCTTGACGATTTAACAAAGTGCTTGGGCACTTCAACAAAAGTAGCCTTTTTTTTACGTAGATTACAAATTGTAATTTCCGGCACTCTTCTCAGTGTCCAATCATTCATTGGTGGTACTTTTACCACTACCTTAATTGCAGACTTCATGCATTTTTTGTACTTGCTCTCGATTACTGGAGCATCAGCATACCTTTTAACAAGTTCATAGTCTAATTCCTTTAATACTTCATGTTCTTTTACTGTGCACATAATTTCCTCCTGTTTTTTGGTTTGAACTAATTTTAATGATCTTTTAAGTGTATCATATATATAATAATATGTCAAGGGTATTAGTCTATTAACCCTATATAAGGCATATCATTATTATTTTTATTATCTTTGTTTTTTAACTTATTATCTGCGCTACTTGTCATGCTAGAGGCAAGAAATATGGATTTGTTGCCATAATTTTTATGTATTTTATCACAGGCAGAAAAAAGTTTGTTTAACTTCTTTGTTTGTAGGTGATTATAGAAAATATCAGACTGTTTAGCACTTACCTCTTTTAGATTCTTTAAAGTAATTCCTGTTGCTCTATATTTTAAATAAGGTGAAAACAAAGATTTAAAGTTTTCTGCTAAGACCTTTATCACTTCTATATCAATGTTAGTATGGCTTTCTAAGTTAATATTAATTTTCTGGTATTTGAAATCAGTGGTTTTTAGAAAAAAAGAAACACTAGTAGCCTCCAAATTATATCTCCTAGCTTTAGCACAGGCTTTTTCAATATTCTTAGAGAACTCAGAAAAGATAAAACTTGGATCACTAGAGTTCTTATCAAAAGTCTCAGACTTACCTATACTTTGAAAAACCTTTTTTGGACTAGTTTTTAATTTGTATAGGTATTTAGTTTTTAACTCCTGATATATTTCAAAATATGGTTTATTAAAATTCTGCTTTATAAAATCTTCACTTTTGCTAACAAAATCTAGGGCTGTGTTTACATTGTATTTATGAAGAAGTTTAGCTGAGCTTTTCCCTACTCCCCAAATATCTTCTACTTTTAATTTACTCAAATAATCTTTTAGATTATACCTATTTATAATAACACAACCTGCAGGTTTATCCCAATTTGAGGCTATTTTTGCTAAGGACTTGTTGTATGACAAACCAGCAGAAAAGCTTAAATTAAGCTCTTTTTCTAAGTCTTCTTTTATCTTCAGCGCTAAGTTCTCATAGCTTAATCCATAAACCTTATCTAAGCCTGTTAGATCAACAAAACACTCGTCAATGCTGTACTCTTCCACTTCAGCACTATAACGTCTTAGAATCTCGTACATACGTTTAGCAAAGTTACTATAAACATTATAATTAGAATCTAGAACTATTGTTTCTGGATACAATCTTTTTATTTCATTTATTGACATTCCCCTCTTTATTCCTAAAGCTTTAGCTTCATATGACAGAGCTGAGGCAATTTTTCTCTCTTTACCAGTAACTACTGCTTTATTATTTAAGCTTGGATTAAGAGCTCTTTCACAGGAAACAAAAAAACAATCTCCATCAATGTGTAAAATTGCTTTATTACTTATACCATCACTAGTACTAAACATATTATAATAGTCTATTATTTATATTTCCTTATCACAGCCTTAACCACAGCAGCAATCTTTAAATCACTTTCTGGATATATATCTTTATATTCATTATTTGCTGCCTGCAGGTATATTTTAGTTCTTTTTTTTCTTAAATATTTCATAGTCCAATTACCATCAACTTCAGCAATAACAATATCGTTCTCCTGGGCTTTGGCGCTTCTATCTACCAAAACCATATCTCCTGGCAAAATACCAGCCTCTTTCATAGAGTAACCACTAACTTTCAACATAAAGCTAGCTTCTTTGTTTTTAATAAGGTAATCATCAAGACTTAATTGCTCTAAATTTTCTTGTTCAGCAGCACTAGGGAAACCAGCCTCCACTTCACCTAGAACTTTAAGGTCATACAATAAGGGCTCGCCTGGTATTAAATTACCATTACTATCTTTTTTTATTACCCCTTCTTTAATTAAGCTATTGGCTAAATTAAAAGCTGAGCTTTTAGACTTATAGTTAAAGAGTTTGGCTAGCTCACTATAGGAAGGTAGTCTTTTATATTTGTGATAAAAGTTTTCTAATTTATATATATTTGTATTCATAATTTTATTTATTTTCTATCTTAATTATAAAGAACGTTCGTTCTTTTGTCAAAACAAAATAAATACCCTTATATATTAAGGATATTTATTGAAAATATATATTTAAGAAGCTTTATCTAATAGTATGAAAACTTATTTTAGCTACCCTTTCATTAAATAACTATGGAATTCAACATATAGTCTACCATTTCTTGATAGCCGTAATCACCTGGATCTGAAACAGAATAACGTAGCTCTAAGATGCTATTATTTTCATGTCTTAAAAAAATATAAGTAGTTTCAGAGCCAGCGCTAATAAGAGAATAAGAATAACCTGAAAGGTTATTTGATTCATACTCGCTCACCTCTTCAGCTACAGTGGCTATTTCATTGTTATCAAGTCTCATTTGTGCATACTCACTAAGACTTAAATCTTCTGTATTATCTATTCTATTAACACTAAATATTATACCATCATAAACTTCTGTTCCTAGCTCTTGTGTAGGACCAAGATGAACAAAACTTATACTACCATCTTGATTGCTTTCTATATTCATAGTAGGTAAATAACTAAAACCCACTCTAAATTCTTCATTGTAATAATTTTCCCAATCAATTTGAGATAGCTCTTCTTCTTCTACACTCGTCTGTTCTTCAAACTCACAGGTATAGGCACAAACTTCTATACAAGCGTCAGCCTCAGGCCCACAAGGAGAACCACATTCATTAAAAGTACCACCTCTGTCCTCACAATCACCTCTTAAAGCCTCAATGTTAAAGTCATCACTAGAGCCATAGACAATTTTATTACTATAACTTGCTTTAATGTTTATATCCTCCTCTCCTAAATCAGTATTAATATATTGATCATCAATATATTCAGAAACCTCTAAATCATTAGTGTCTGGAATAGATTGATAGATAAATATCATAGCTGCTACAGCTACAATAGCGAGTATTATAATGTATAGTTTGGATTTATTCATAAGTAAAACAAATTAAAATTTATTAAATTATTAATTATTTTCTTTATCAAGTAATGCCTCAAGAATCCATACTACAATAGACAGAATTATACTAAATATTAAAGCAATCCAAAAGCTAGATACCACAAAACCAGGAAGAATAGCTGCTACCAGTAGTACCATTAAAGCATTAATAACCAAAGTGAAGAGTCCTAATGTTAGAACATTAATAGGTAGTGTTAAAAGCAAAAGAAAAGGTCTTATCACTGCATTAACAACACCCAAGATTAGAGCCACTAAAAGCCCTGACCAAAAGCCACTAACACTAGCTCCTGATATAAGCCAAGCACTAATGAGAACGGCTGCTGTACTAATTAACCATGTGATGAGTAATTTCATATACTTTATTATTAATAATTAATATGATAATTGTACTCTCAATTATTGGTTACTTGGTTCTAGGGTGATTGGCATAGAATAAATCATTTGATTTTCTTCTAAACCAGATGGGTTACCTGATTCAAGTATAAGTAATGCATCTGTTTCTTCTTCAACTTCATAATACATTTCTCCAGAAAACTCTACACTCTCTTCAGTCATCCAATCATCTAAAGCTGTAACATAAGAATCAGCAATAATAGTGCCACTATCCGCATCTATTAATCTAGCACCTATATTAGCTTCAAAATACCAAGGGCCCTCAGCTCTACCTACAATATCAAATGGGCTAGTAACCACTTGACCTTCTTCTGGTATCTGTATACTTAAACCTTCGTCATTCTTATAAGTTATTTCACCATCACCATTATTATTTATATATCCATCATTATCTGTTTCACCGTTATTATCTACGTTTTCGTTATTATTAGTTTCATTTAAAACAGTGTCATTATTATTACCTACACTATTATTTATTTCTTTATTATTTTTCATAAAGAACCAAACTAAAGCTACAATTAATAATACTATCACGATAGTAATAAATGTTTTTAAATTTTTATTTTTCATATTTGTATATTAATAATTAATGTATATTAAATTATACATTATTTACTTAGCTTTTTCAAGTGATTGTCTCATATTTAATTTTGATATATTATATTAATATATGCATAATTTAAAATTAGAAAAAAGCTTGTTCAAACAAGGTTATAAACATATTGCTGGAGTAGATGAAGTTGGTAGGGGTCCTCTGGCTGGCCCAGTAGTTTCTGCTTGTGTGCTAGTTGATATTAATTTCTTAAAAAATATCAATAATTTTAAGGAATTAAATGATTCCAAAAAAACAAGCTTAAAAACTAGAGAGCAAATATTTTCAATAATTCAAGATAATGCAATATCAGTTGGTATTGGTGTTTGCAGTGCCAAGACTATAGACAAGATTAATATATTACAAGCTTCCCTTTTATCATCTAGAAAGGCTGTGCTTAATTTAAATCAAAAAGCAGATATTGTTTTAATGGATGGTAAGTTTAAGATACCTAAATTAGATACCATTCAAGAAACTATTATTCAAGGTGACGCGAAAGTTGCAGTAATTGCTTTAGCTTCTATTATTGCAAAGGTTTATAGAGATAAGGTTATGACAAGCCTTGCTTTAAAATATCCAGGCTATGACTTAGAAAAAAATAAAGGCTATGGTACAGCCTATCATAGAAAAAGAATAACTGAGATCGGTCCTTGCAAGATACATAGATACAGCTTTGCACCACTTAAGGATATTAATTACAATATTAGTAAGAATAGTAATACTAATGATTACAATACTAATGATATTAATCCTTAGTTTTATCTCTTTTTTCTTGCAAATAAGTCATTAATCGTTGGTAGTACTCTAAATTATTCAAACTAGCCATTTTTTGACCCAGAGCTTCATTTAATTTAAAAAGGTGATTTAAATAAGCGAAACTATTATCTCTAAGTAATTTAATATCGCTACTTTTGTTAATCACAGAAAAATTCTTTACATATTTGGAATTACCTATATTAATTACTTTAGGTTTTAAAATATTCTTAGTTGGTAGAAATAATCGCCCATGCCTAGCTTCTCTAGTAGGTATAACACAATCAAACATTTCCCAGCCCATCTTTTCACATAAATAAATATGTTCAATGGTACCAATTCCTAGAGCAAATTTAAAGTATTTATTATCTATCAGCTCAGCTGTCTCTTTTAGGACCTTAGCTAGAAAATTACCCTTCTCATCAACTGGCCTAGCTCCAAAGCCAAAGCCATCAAAACCAATCTTTTCAAGATCTTGATAAGACTTAGTTCTTAAATCCATATGCTTTCCACCTTGAATTACTGCAAAAAGAAGTGGTCTTTGACTGCTTTTTATTTTCCTCTTTTTTATTTGTTTTTCATACTCTATTTTACATCTTTTAGCCCAGGCAGTGGTTCTAGCAATAGACTTTTTTAAATCTGTTTTACTCATTTCATAAGGCGGGCAGTCGTCCAAGCAAACCATCATATCAGTGCCTAAATCAAACTGAATCTGAATTGATTTTTCTGGACTAAGTTCGTGCCAAGAACCATTAAGCGGAGATTTAAACACTACTTTATCTTCATATATTTTTCCCATCTTAGGGTTTTTATGTATTAAGGAAAATACTTGAAAACCACCACTATCTGAAAGCAAGAAGCCAGAGTAATTCATGAACTTATGAATACCGCCTGCTTTTTTAATAACCTCCATTCCTGGTTGCAAATAAAGGTGAAAAGTGTTTACCACCATAGCCTTAGTTTTGGTCTTTAAGATATCCTCATTACTTAAGGTCTTTAAAAAACCCCTAGTAGCATCGGGCATAAAGAAAGGGGTTTTTATCTTCTTATTTTTATATTTAATCTCTTTAATCTTTTTAGTCATAACAATTAACGGACAATTCTACCATTACTACTTAAATTAGCTATTTCATCTTCCTCTAATTTAGTTGTGGTAGCCTCTGATTTAACATTTAAAGTATCTTCAGTAACTGTATCAATAGCAGAAGCACTAGCTCCTGGACTTATAATTAATATTTTATTCTCGTCATCTCCACTTGGCTCTATACTTATCTCAAACTCAGCAACTACATTATGTTGAGTAGTGCTTAGATATTCAATATCCCATATAATTTCTCTAGTGTCATAATCATAATTTAACTTACCTGTATCAATACTTTTAACTCCCTCGTATTCAATGTGTTCAGGTAGTTCTAGCTCTACTACTAAATCCTCTAGATTGTGCAAATTGTTATTAATTTGCCAATAGACTCTAAAGCTAGTTGTTTCATTTACCTCGGGTGGTAAAGGACCACTTCCTACTGGAATATTTTCTTCATTAAAGTATAAAATAGTCTCTTCTAAACTTAAATCTGAGTTAAGTTCATTTATAATCTCATTACTACGATTATCTTGATTATCATCAAACTCTTCGTTTTCCTTCATAGAAAACTGCGCATAACTTGTAATTTCCAAATCTTGACCAATATATGTCTCATCAAACTCTTTAACTGGCAAAATAATATTAACACTTCCCTCTTCTTCAGGTTGGATTTCAGCTAAGGCAGGAATCTTCTCTTTTGACCAGGCAATAGTATTAGCACCTTTAACACCATTGTTTTCATCTTCTATATTTTCAAAGTCAACTAAATCACTGTCAACCACTAACATAATAGTGAGATCCTCTATAGCAACTTCCCCTTTATTTTGATAGTTTAAGGTATAAGTTAAGTTCTCACCAAAGTCAACAGGTTCACCATTTTTAGAACCATTAATCATTAGACTTAGATTTAAATCGGACTTCATGATTTTTAAATCTACATCTTTTGTTAAAAATACATATTGCTGATTGTTAACAGTCTGCATAAATGTAAACTTTAAGGTCTCTTCATCATTTATCTTTTCATTTACACGGTATCTAAACTTTAATTCTTGAGCACTGTACTTTTTATCAAATCCACTAATACGATATGTATTTCTTTCATTGGATATAATTTGTAAATCAGACTCTTCACCTTCTCCTTCTTTTGGTAATAAAATTTCAATATTTTCTGGACTCTCTATTTTTAAATCAAAGCTATTAATATAGTTTTCATCTTCTTGTGCAAATAACATAGAAACTTCATGAATTTCGCCCTCTAAAGCAGTGTTTAGATAATCAAAATCCACATTAAAGCCCTGACTCTCTACAATAGTATTTATATCTACTGTTTCTTGAAATTGACTAGAAAAGTTACCAGGCACGTATGTTAAAATTGCCTGACTTAAATTAGGGCTGGCAGACTTACCAATTATCATGGCAGTAATATCAAGCTGTAGTCTTTCTTTAGGTTCTAAGTCGCCTAAATCCCAGGAATTGTTAGCGCTAGTAGTATCCTCAGAACTATCAATAAAGATAAGGTTGTCAGCATAGTTCATATCTAACTGCATATCTAAAATTTCAGTATCACTTGCATTAAATACCTCCACAGTATAAACAAACTCTTCTCCTGCTACCACTGACTCAGGTCCATTAAGACGTAAGTCTAAATTTTTAGAATCAAGACTTGATTCATAGAAATATAAATACGCAAAATACAGTAACAGAAATAGTAGAGCTATAATAAATATAAAACGAATAAGTTTAAACCACCAAGTCTTTTTAGCCTTTATCTTTAACTTGCTAACATCCACCATCTTTCCCTGTTTATCTTTATATATATCACTTAAGTTTTGCTCTATCTCCTCATTTCTACCGCTTTCTTTAACAGTATCTTCAAAGTCATTAAGCTCTTGATTGCTTGGCAGTGGTCGTTTGATAAAGTCAGATAAGCCGGATTTCTTTTCCGTTCTTACCTTAATCTTTTTCTCATTATTATCTTTATTAGATTCTTGATTATTATTTGTCATATTATTTATCTCTATTTATTTGTTGCCAGAGAGCCCCAAAATATTTATCAGTTTCTAAACTGGAATTAAAATTCCATGTATTGTTTTTTATATTTTGTATATTTTCAGATGACCATAATACTTTATAATTATCACCTTCTATTGTTAAATGTGAAACTAAAGTATTGTTTATTGATCCAGGTTGTTTTTGAACTAATAATGAATATGGAATTAAATCTGGACTCTCTCCTAGAACCTTGTGCTTTATCTTATCAAACCAATCATATTCTGGTTCAATATTATTAAAATTAAATGATAACTTATATTTCAATGTAATTTCAACGCTTTCACCTGGGTCAACCATAGTCCAATTTGCAAATACAGTTTTACCAGACTCTTGGTATATTTTAGTATTAGTACTTTGATCAATCAATGCCTGGCGCTCAGCTTCTAAACTATCTAACTCTTTAGCGTGAGCTTCAGGATAGGAAAAGAATTTACTATCAGGAGTTTTAAAACCTGAGGCAGAGATAAGCGTTGAACCTTTAGGCACATATACTCTCATCCAATTAACATTACGTACGCCAGTAAATTCTTGGCGTTTAATGCCTTGATGAGTACGTGCAATCTTTACAGTATTAACAATGGAACCATCTTCTTGAATCTGACTATAGTGAACAATATCTTGCTTTATTGTTCTATCAGTTTTTTGTCCAGCAATATTAGTATTAACTACAGACAAATAATCATATTGATTATCTTTCATTCTTCCAGCCCAAGAATTCTTCTCAGCTAGGGCCTGCATATCCTCATCTGTAAAATACAAAAGAGCATGCTTCTCTTGAAGATTATTCTCCATGCTAGCAATCATAGCTATTAATGTTTCCGCAGACATTCTCTCAGGTAGCTCAGTGAGTAGCTTGTCTAAAATATCTCCAATTATCTTTTTTGGCTCTTTGTTTTGCTCCTCAATAAGTTCACCCTCTTCTGTAGTTTTAAGTACAGTTTTCTCCTCTACGATAGGTTGCACAGTTTCCCAGAAATTATCATGGGTAATAACAACACCGTACTCATCAGTCATATCAATTGGACCTAAGATCTCTAGTAAATCCTCAATTACAGTGGGGGTAAAGGATATTACACCATCAACTGTAGGACCATCACTTTTTTCATAAAACCAACTTATATTCTCTGCTGACTTCTTCCAATCAGGCCACCAATTTGAATCCCAAAAATACCATCTAGGGCTAACCAACCACAAAGGCTCAGGTGACTCAATATTTAAATGCAAACCTGCTTCAGTATCATATGTACCACCTTTTGGTACTTCTAAATTTTTAATCTTTCCTTTACTAAAATCAACTAAAGCATAACTACCCATAAAACCACCACTTGCTCTAAGTTCACTGTTATTTTGGAAAATAAACAAATATCTTTTATCTGAGTCGATACCTAAGAAGGGTTTTAAAGTTTCAGCTAAAACCACAGACTCATTTAAGCCTTCAGATAATATTTTGGAAGCATCTTTTATTTGTGAGAATTCAGACTGATATTTTGCTGGCAATAGACTAATATCAATGTCATTTAAAGTTTTACTAAGTGAACTAGCGGAAGCAGATGCTTTTTTACTATGAACTATAAAACTCTCTAAACTTGAAGCTAGATTAGAATCTTCATTATTATTTAAAAAGCTATCTATAGCTAAACCTAACTCTTTACCTGACTCAGATATCTGTAATCCTGCTTCAAGAAACAATGGACCTTGAGAAGCCATTTGGTGCTTAGGATTTTTTGAAAGAGCAGCTAAATCAAATATGAACTTATCAATAGTTTCAATTTCTGCTTGAGCTGCTAAAAACTCATCACCAGCTAAAGAGAAATAATTACTAGCATCGTTCATCTCTAGTGTCTTAGCTTTATCTAAAGCCATCATTAGACTTTCCATAGCTGATTGTGAATGAAGATTTAATTTACTTTCTAAAACATTTAAATTAAAAACATTATAATAACTTAAAACCTTAAATGGTAATACTAAAACTAGTAGCACTAATATAAAACCAAAGGCAGCTTTTAAAGCACTGGCTGGTTTAGCGCTATTAACTTGAGAAGATCTCATTTCTTCAGCTTCTCTTTTGTTATCTTCTTCTTTATTATAGCCTTGAAAAGGATTCTTTAACTCCTTATCTGGCCATTTAGATAAAGCACCTATATCTACCTTTTTTTTCTTTTTTTTGCTTGATTTCCTTATTAAGTTTTTCAAGCCAGAAAATAAAGATATTTTTTTCTTAAGTGATTTATATATCTTAACGTGAAAATAATTTCTTTTCTTTTTTTTAAATATTGGTCTAAGACCTTGAACATATATTTTATACGGAAGTCTCAGTATTGCAACTACCAATTTAACTACCTTTAAAATTGTTAAAACCAAAGGCCAAAGCAATACATTCTTAAAGTAATATTTTCTTAACTTTGGAACTTTGAATTTAAATGATATTTTTTTTCTCTCTGTTTTTTGTTTTTTATCTCTTTTCTTTTTTTTATTTTCTTTATTTTCTTTATCCTCTTTCTTGAGATTGTTTAATAAAAGCTCAGCCTTTTTCTTTTCCTGTTTAGACTCTGATATTTTCTTTAAATCAACAATAAAATCAGACATGTCTTGTCCATTATTTTGATTATATATATTTAATATATGTTTTCTCTTTCTTCTAGGCATGTAATTATTTAAGTACTTCTAAGTATAATTTATAGGTAGAGTGTGCACTAGCAAACCAATGATAATCAGTTATTTGTGTTTTACCTTTTTCAACTAATTCTCTACGTAGATGTTTGTTTTTAATAATCTTATTAAGTTTCTCATAAACATCAATATTGTTATAGGGATCAAAATAAAGTGCAGCCTCTCCTAAAACTTCTGGCAAACTAGCTTGATTGGAACTCACTACTGGGCAGTTATAAGCCATAGCTTCAAGTGGTGGTAATCCAAAGCCCTCATATAAAGATGTAAATACGTAAGCCAAAGCATTTCTATATAAAGAAGCTAGATCTTTATCTGATACATAATCAGCAAAAATTACATCCTCATTACTTAAATCTAAACTTTTTGCATGCTTTTTTATACGTTTATAAAAATAATCCTCTTTACCAACTAAAACTAAAAGCAAACTAGGAAAATCTTTTTTTATTTTCTTGAAGATATCAAGTAAGCTTTCTAAATTTTTATGTGGATAAGCATTACCTACATAAAGCAAGTATCTTGTATCACCTATATTATATTTTTTTAGGACCTTTTTATCACTCTCACGGTCTTCTTCTTCATTTAAAACTAAATCAGATACACCTTCATAAATAACTCTAATTTTATCTTTTTTAACTTTAAATTCCTTTTCAATGTCTTTTTTGGTAAACTCAGATACAGCAATAATTTTCTTTGATCTTGATACTGCCATAGAAATCACAAACTTATAGGCCAGGTATTTAATCTTGTAATATAAAGGTGGTAATAAACTTGCTCTTTGTATAGGAAATTTAGTTAAAATTAAATCATGAATAGTAACAATGAATTTTACTGCACTTAGAATTGGCACATTAAAATGTGTGAAGTGCATTAAATCTAATTTCTCTTTACGTATTTGCCAAGGAAATATTATCTGCTCTGACCATGAATACCAACGACTCTTCACTAGAACTTTTTTTACATTTTCTTTTTCAGTAGAAAACAAATCATAGTTTTCAGGGCTGAGAAAAATTACATAATTATTTTCTGAATCCATTCTTAAAATATTATCTACTATCTCTTTAGTGTATCTTCCTAAGCCTTTCCCTACAGGACCATAAAATCTAGCATCTACACCTATTCTTTTTTTATTATTTGTATTCATATTTATTATCTCTTTTATATCTATATTATTAAAGCTGCTAACAAGGTTATTATTGCAAAAAATAAAACAAAATAGCCAAAGTTAATTTTCTGAGCTAGTTTTAGTAAATACTTAATAGTTAACCAACCAAAAACGAATGAAGCTAGTAAAGCTAAAAGTGAACTAAGATCGAAACTAAACTTATCTAAATTCAAGAAAATATTACCTGCTAAGACAAGTGGTAAACTCAGCAAGAAGCTAAGCTGCAGTGCACTTTGCTTATTAAACTTAGACATTAACAGCGCTGAAACTGTTAAACCTGATCTAGATAATCCAGGTAAAGCCGCAAAGGCCTGCACTACACCAATCATTATACCATCAAAATATCTTAAATCTTTCTCTTCTTTGTAGCCACTATTTTTAACTCTTAGCTGCAAGTAGGCGGTGATAAAAAGCATAATAGCAATGATAATTGTAACTACTTGAGCTATAGCTGAGATATCAACTGTAATTTTTTCAATAAGTTCTAATAAGGCAATGCCTAAAAGACCACTAACTAAAGTACCTATAATTAAAAAATTAAGCGTTTTTCTATTCTCCTCACTAGCCTTTTTGTAGTTAAATAAAGCTTTTAACAAAAACCATACTTTTTTCCTAAAATAAACTAAAGCAGCTAAGAAAGTACCAAAATGCAAAAACAATGAATACTGTATAGCCTCAGATAAAGTTTCTGTGCTAGCAAAAAAATTAGCTTTCATTAAAAAGATTATTCCCTCAGAACTAACTGGTAACCACTCGGCTATACCTTGTACTGCTCCAATAATTAATGACTCAATCATAAGTTTTAAGCAAAGGGTAAATTCTCTGGCGGTGAGCTTTTTGAATTTACACTATCTTTTTTATTATTACTTTTATACCCCTCATCTTTTCCTGTATACGCATCCTCTTCTAATATTTCTTTTTCTTTTTTGTAGTTCTCATCAGCCATGATCTCGCTATCAGATAACTCGTCCTCTTCTTGAGCATACTCAGGTTTAGCCTCCTCATCTGGAATTTCCTTTTTTTCTAAAACTTCATCTAAGTTATATTTTTTATCATCACTATCTTGCACCTCAGATAAAAACTCAGGTACATTAGATTCAATACCAGCTTCAATTTCTTGAGGTAAACTAGAAGGAGCTTCTGCTTTTCTACCAGGAGCTTTTTGTAGTAGTGGTGACTGTACAGAAGCTTCCACTGGAAAGTGCCACAGAGTAGCAAGCTCTTCAATGTTCATAATACCAGGAGCCCTACCAGCCCCAGGATCTCTGTTAACATAGTTAAATATTATATTATTTTTCTTGCGGATAATACGTTTGTTTTTTCTAAAGTACTCTGCCTTAGTCATAGTGTACTTTACATCAGGCTTTAAATTATTTAAATCTAAACTAGCAAATTGTTTCATATAACCAACGAAACCATTAGCTACCTTGCCTTTGTTCATATCTTCTTTTCTCGCCGCATAGACAGCCCTAACCTTAACCCTAAAAGCTAGCTTAGAAACTTTATCATGAACCGCTTCAACCTGGTGCTTTTGTTTAGGGGTTAACTCCATCATTGATAGTCCGCTGTCTTTAGATTCCTCCTCTTTTCTTTCTATATCTCCCCAAATGCTATAGAATATTTCACTTAACTCACCCAGTAATTCCACTAAATACATAGCTAATCCTTTTTTGCCTTTCTTCTTTTTCTGAAGAATTTCATCCACAACCTTATCACCTTCTTCCATCCAGTCAAAACCTATTGGCACCACAATTATTTGATACCACAACTGCTCACCTGGCCCCAAAGAACTACATAAGTCCATTAATGAAGCAGCTGGATCTTTAAATTGTGTTTCACTGGGTCCAATCATATGTTCAAACTTAGAATAGACTTTAAGTGGAAACATGTGATTATTGGCATATATATACTCAGAACCCCAGATATCATACTCATCATCAGGATACTTATGTGGTATATCTTCAACGTAATCATCAATTTCACTAATTTCAGTATCAGGATATTGTGAGTACAAAGCAGACTCTACTAAATTACGAAATCTTTCAGGAGTTCTTATTATAAACTGAGTGTAACCCTCAATACTAACAATCTCTAAACTAAAGCTTAATTGCACCTTACCTTCAAACCATTTTTCAAAGAAATTAATAGAACCATGAGCTCCTGACAAATAAGTGAATACATTTTCAACTGCCTTAGGTGTTTGCTCATTTCCTCTAGGAATATCTATAGCTAATAAGGTGTAGCTTACCGTCGATGACCACTTCTCTTGTTTTCTCATTAACCACACTTGCAGAGCTTCATGAATAAATAGCACAGCTAATATCATCCAACCAAAATATATAAAAAAACGCCAAAACATAATATCTATTGGCAAGGATATAAAATCTTGTATAGGAGTTAAATCAATTAATATATTCATAATATAATATCAGCCTATTTAAGTATATTTTACCATACTTAGGCAAAAAATAAAATCCCATGAAAATGGGATTTTATATATTATCTAAAAACTAATTTTTCTATTTTTTTACCACTCTTTAAGAGCGTATAAACCTCTGCCAACTAACTTGTATCTATCATCTAAAATAAGTTCATTGTGTACTGTAGCAGCATTGGCTTTCTTCTTGTCAAAAGCAACTTCATTAATTCTATCTGCAATTTCAGTAAAGTGCATTGGCTTTTCTTTATTGTATTTTAACACTAAATAAATCTTATCATTAATTGTTTTAGGTTTTACTTCCTTAGATTCACTAAGACCCCATTCACCAAACTTGTTTTGATCTAAATGTTTGATTGTTTGAAGGAAATTATATAGAGGCTTATTATTATTAATTAAATCTGAGTCCTCAGGAAAAATACTGTTTTCAAATACCTTTCTTAAATCAGCTCCATCTTTATTTTCCAGTTGTTTACTATGTTTTTTATATGATTTCAAACCTTTTAATATTTCTAATAATTCTTGAGTCTTTACCGTTTGGCGCATAGACTTAACCTTAGTTACTGCTTCAGCAACTAAATCATCAAAATGCTTATCTGAGATATCTTTTAAACTATATGAATCATGATAATCATTGTGATTAAGATACTTATCAATATTTTCAGGAAATAGTTTAGAGATTATAAAGTCAAAGTGTTCTTTGTACAAGTTTCTTTCTTTTTCACTTAATTCCTTTTTCCTTAACTCTTGTAGTGAAATAGTTAAAATATCTAACATAAACCCTTGCTTCATAAGGCCACCGTGTTCACGTAGCAATTCTGAAACACTTTGTTTAATATCTTTTATATATTCATCTAAAGAATCTAGCTTACGTAACTTTGTTAAACTAGCTGTTTCTATTTGCCTAACTCTTTCACGAGTAAGCTTATGTAAACCACCAATAGACTCTAAGGTCTCTTTTTTCTTTCCATGAAGACCATAACGTCTTTTTAGAATATCTTTTTCTCTGTCTTTTAATCCAGAAAAGATTTTGTTTACAATAGAAACAGAGTCAAGCTTTGCTAACTCTTCTTGTTTTTTTTGTTTAATTAAATTTTCTATATACTTTGACATAGTTTTCCCTTTATTTTTTTTACTATTAATTACTTTATCACAAATAAAATAAATAGTCAAGTCCTTTGTGTTTTTTATATCATTAATTAATATTTAACAATATTTTTCAGCTTTTTAAGAAGTTTAAAATAGTTTTTTATTTGAAACCTCTCTTTAATTAAAACGTAGAAAAACATTAAAATACTTTTAATCACTATTTTTATTTTATTCTTTGAATTCTGTAATTTATAGTATTTTATATAAATTATATGCTGATTTAAAAATGACATTTTTCTAGCAAATTTGCTCTTAGATGCTCTATTTTTCTCTTTTTTTGTAGTTCTGTCATGATATATATAAGAACTATCAACTGTTTCAGCACCATAGCCCTGAAGAAACAACCTATATGCTAAATCTGCATCCTCCTTATACATAAACATATTCTCATCAAAGTACTTATTTTTTTCTTTTACTTTATTTAAAGCGCTCATTCTATATAGTCCTGCAGCCCCAGAAATACCAATAATATGATTATTTTTATCTTTTAGTGCTTTATCTAAACTAGTACCCTGCCCTTTATCAATAAAGTGAAGTCCTGGTTTTAGAACTATACCTAGACTATCTACTAGCTCTGATCTTTTTAAACTTGGAAACTTCCATTCTAGTATTATTGGGCTCACAGCACCTAAATTTGCTTTTCTCTCCAAGGCTTCTATTAAATTATATATGGAATCTTCCTCTAAATAAGTGTCTGGGTTGATAATAAAGAAATAGTCAGCCTCGTGTTCATTACTTTCTTCTAAAATTATGTTATAGGCCTTAGAAAAACCCAGGTTTTTACCTGAGCTTAATATTTCTATCTGAGGGTATTTTTCTTTTAGATAGTTTAAATTACTAAAATCATTAACACTATTGTCAACACAAAACAATTTATAATCGCCAACTTTATCTAAAGCTTTCACTAGGCTGGGTAAGAAAATATTTAAATACTTATACGTATCTTTTTCATAAGCTATGAAACCTGCTGCAATTTTCATGTAATTAGATAATTAGATAATCATATTATCAGCTAACTTCTCTTTTGCAATCTTTTGCGCCTCTAATAAGCTATCATGAGTTCCAGCATCTAACCATTTACCTTTCACTTTAGCAACTTCTAACTCACTTTTACTTAGAAACCAATTATTAATATCTGTTATCTCTAATTCCCCTCTATCACTAGGTTTAATACTTTTTGCAACCTCAACTACCCTGCTATCATATACATATAGTCCTGTAACAGCATAATCACTGATCCATTTTTTAGGTTTCTCTACAATCTTTTCTGCTTTGTTATTGTCATCAAATTTAACGACTCCAAATCTATGAGGGTCATCAACTTTTTTAGCAAAGACTTTAGCTCCTCCTTGAAAAGAGTTTAAATCACTACTAAAATCATCCTCAAAGATATTATCTCCTAGAATCATGGCTACATCTTGATCATCGATAAAGTTCTCACCTATTAAAAAAGCTTCAGCTAATCCTTTAGGCTTATCTTGTATTTCATAAGTAAATTTTACACCAAACTGCTTACCACTGCCTAAAAGATTCAAGTAATCACCAGCTCTTTCAGGAGCCACTATAATTAAAATCTCCTTAATTCCTGCTTTAATTAAACTATTTAAAGGATAATAAATCATCGGCTTATTATAGACCGGTAACAATTGTTTACTAGTTATTTTGGTTAAAGGTTGAAGGCGAGTACCTGAACCTCCTGATAATATAATGCCTCTCATAATTTTATAATTAATCTAATAAGTAATTTCTAAGTGCTTGTTTCCAGTATGGCAGTGGCTTGGTTTTAGTATTTGCCAGAACACTAAAATGTGGTCTTTTTGCAGGTCTTGGAAAATCGCTGGCAGAACTAGCTTCTATCTTAACATCTTTTTTTAATATTTTAAAGAGTTCCAAGGCTCCTTGATGCCAAGTTGCCTGACCTTTGTTAATTAAATGATATATACCAAGAGGATAATTATGAGTAATTAAGTATTTAGTATGTTTAGCTAAATCCTTAGTATAAGTAAAGCCACTGATTTCATCATCTACAACTTTAAGCACCCCCTGCTTTTCTGATAGTTTCAAGATAATATCAAAAAAACTGCTCTTAGACTCCTCACTATAACCCTTAGGGCCAAATAGTTTTGAAGTTCTAATTAAGCAGTAATTAAGGCCTCTTGCCTCCAACTTTTCTACTCCCTTTTCACCCATATACTTAGTATAACCATATTTATTAACTGGGTTAGGAACTTCGTATTCTAAATAAGGTTCTAATCTATCTTCTTTGCCAAAAACATAATCTGAGGAGTAATGCACTAATTTAGCTTTATTCTTTAAAGCAATATTACCTAAAAGCTCTGGTATTTCAGCGTTTAGCTTTAATGCTAATTCAAAAGAGTCTTTATCTTCTTCACATTTATCAACATTATTATAGGCAGCACAATTAACAATTAGATCTGCTGATAAGGAGCTAAGCTTTTTTTCTACAGCAAAATAATCCAAAAGATCTAACTCTTGTTTATCTAGAGAAATTATATTGTTTTCAGGACTAAATTCTTTTTGTATTTGTGTACCTAGATTTCCATTAGCCCCTAAAACTACTATATTCATAACCAATTTTTTTCTTGTCTAATTAATATATCTTTAGCTTGAAGTGGTTTAGCCATAATTTCTTTTACTACCCTTTCCATTCTAGCACCTTGTGAGCCTTTAACAAGTACTAAGTCATTTTCTTTAAGCTTTTCCTGCAAAAATCTACCAGCTTCAACATTATTATTAAAATAAAAACATTTTGTTTTATCAAAGCCCTCCTCTTTAGCTCCTCTAACAATATCTCTAGTCTTTTCACCAACCACAATAAGTATTGCAGGATTAAGCTCTGCTATCTTTCTACCAACCTCTTTGTGCCCTTCTTGTGTATATGATCCCAGCTCTAACATCTCACCCATAACAACTAAGTGTCTAGAATTTGAGAAATTCATAGACTGCATAAGATTCAAAGCAGATAATGATGAACTGGGTGAAGAGTTATAGGTGTCATCAATTACATAAGTGTTTTTTACACCAGCAATAACGTTCATTCTTGCTCTTGGCATCTTAAAATTATTTAAGCCCTCTAGAGCCTGAACTAAATTTAATTTCAGAGAAATTGCACAACTAACAGCTGCTAAAGCACCATATACAGCACTGAAACTGGTAGCTCCTGGTATTTTAGCTGGAACTGTAGAACCTTGCCAATTTAATTTAAAGTTAATACCTTTTATTTTATCTAAACTAATACTTTCATTATTATAGCGCTCGAAATTATATCTTAAATCATCAGCATGTAAATCTGCATTTTCATCTAAACCATAGCTTATGGTCACGGCCTTGCTAAGCTCTCTCATCTCTCTACTATATTCATTATCGTAATTTATTATAGCAGATTTTTCTTTTTTCAAAGCTTTAATAAGTTTAGCTTTCTCTTCTTTAATATTTTCTAAATTCTTAAAAAACTCCAAGTGTGAAGAACTTACTCCAGTTACTATAGCAATATCAGGAGGAGCGATGCTAATAAGATAATCCATGTCTCCTGGCCTATCAATTCCCATCTCTAAGATTAAAAGCTGAGGGTAATGTTTGTTTTTAAATATTAATAATTTTAGAGCTTTTAAGAAAATAAATAACCAATTAAAAACTGACTTAGCTGGAGCCTCTCTTATACCTATGATAGTTAGTGGCACTCCTATTTCATTATTGAAGTTCTTATAGGTAGCTCTTAGCTTAAAATGAGGCCCTAAAACTGCCATACAAGCTTCTTTAGTGGTAGTTTTTCCTACTGATCCTGTAATACTAATAATCTGTGGCTTATATTTTCTTAAAACCAGACGAGCTAAATATTTTAATTTTAGAAATAATATTTTTTTCATATATTTATCTTTCCGTTGGTACTTTATAGTACTTTAAGAGAAAGTCACTTATTTCACCAAAGAGTGGTGCTGCTGAATCAGCTGAATATTTTACCCTTTCAGGGTTATTTAACTTAGTTAAGACTACAAATTGAGGATTGTCAATAGGTAATATACCTACAAAATTATGAATATACTTATTTTCACTGTATTTTCCTCTTTCTGCCACCTGAGCTGTACCAGTCTTACCACCTATATAATAACCATCTACAGCAGCCTTAGAAGCATGACCACTTTCAATTACGTTAACTAGCATTCCTGAAACTAAAGAAGCGCTCTTTTGAGATATTACTCTTCTAATAACTCTAGGCTGAGTCTCTTCTACAGCCTCATTTGCAAATCTAATTTCCTTAACTAAATAGGGTTTCATTAGAACACCATCATTAGCTATAGCTCCATAAGCCATGACTAGCTGCAGCGGTGAAACAGAGATGCCTTGTCCAAAAGAAGTGGTGGCAGCATCAATTTGTTTAATATTATCTTCTAATAGATTATTCATATTCCCCTTAGCTTCTGAACCTAACTCAATTCCAGTCTTTTGCCCAAATCCAAAGTCTTCTAAGTAGGCGGAGAAGACATCAGCACCAACCTGTTTCATGGCGTAAATAGCACCAGTGTTTAAAGACTTAGCTAAAACAGTGTTCATATTTACCCAACCATGAGGACCATGGGTAGAATAATCTGAATTTTTAATAGGCTTGTGCCATCCTTCTATCATAATTTGCCCCTCATCTTTATATGAAGTGTCAGGATTTATATCACCTTGATCTAAGGCAATAGCCATAGTCATAGTTTTGAAAGTAGAACCAGGCTCAAACTGCTCAAACACTGCTGGATTATTAAATAAACTAATATCTTCAACCTCATTATAATTATTAGCATCAAAGTTAGGATAGGAACACATAGCTATAATAGCCCCTGTTTTTGGCTCTAAAACAATAACTGTACCGCCACTAGCTTCATAATAATCTACTGCCTTTTTCAACTCCTCACATACCCTAAACTGTACTGGACGATCAATAGTTAAAACTAAGTCCGCCCCATCTTCAGCTTTAAAGTACTCTCTATTGCTAATCATTATATTATTTCCAGAGCTTTTTTGCCCACTAAGTGAACCTGCCATACCATATAACTCATTATCAAAAAACTCTTCAAGACCATAATTACCTATTTGTCTATTTTGATCTTGCCTAACAAAACCTGTGAGTTGTGAAGTGATACTTTTTTCTGGATAAAATCTGTGCTTTTCTGTCTGCTGTGATATACCAGGATAAACAATTTGACCATCCTCTTTAAGCTCAAGGTCAAGATCTAAATTATCAAAACTTGAATCATTTAAATAAACTTTAAAATTCCTTATCACAAGCACATCTTCTGCCACGGGTTCATCGCTAGTGCTAGCTAAATATCTATATAATTCTAAGATTTTCTCTTCAGTTAATTTATCTGTAATAGGTTCATAGGGGTCGTTAAACTTTTTTAATTTTTTTAAAAATGAATCTAGTATCTCTTCTTTTCTTTTTTCAATTTCTAAATTCAAAGCTATATCTTTTCTTTCTTTGAATTCTTGATTATTAATACGAGTTTGAAAATGAGACTTAGTGCTATTAATCTTTTGTAGCTTTTCTTCATCAGAAATATCTAAACTATTAATATATGAAATTTCTGATTCCAATTCTTTTTTTTCATCTTCTTCAATTTTTTCTCTAGACTCTTCGTATACATCTTGATGATAAAGAGCTAAATACACTTTCTCTGCTAACTTCTCCTTATTCACAGCCTCTTTAGGAATAAAGAAAAGTGAAGCAAAATCTTTATTGGTAGCAATGGTAAATATTTTCTCATTAGCACTATCAGTCATATAAATACCACCCCTATTAGGACTTAAATCGGCATTAATATTATGCTGTCCTGAAGCCATAGCGCTATAGTAATCATGATTCTTTATCTGTACTGCATATAATTGAATAATGAGAGTACTTAATAACAAAAAAATAACCGCAACAACAAAGTATAAGCGGTTATTATATTTTCTATATTCTTTTTTTTGATTATTATTTTTTTGTTTCCACATAATAACTAATCACCAGAGATCATAAAATACTTGAGAATATCCATTATAGCGTTAATTTGTGGCAAAAATTGTGATAACAAACTCATAAACTATTTCTTAGCAACTGTTGTATCAGCAATTGTGATATAGGTAACATCTTCAACAGCCACCAAATCCAAATCACTAATACGAGACTTTACGCTATAAAGCGATTCTTTTGTCATAGCTAAATCTTGATAATTTTGATTCTCAACTGCTAGGGCTCTGACTTCGGCTTGTTTTTCTTGCAAGTCAAAGCCCTTAACTGTTAAATCATTAACTCCGGCAACATAATAAATTAAGCTAAAAGCTAGGCACACGACAATGGAAGCATTTAGCCAACTTAATAGTTTGCTTTTCTTAGACACACGACTTTTTTGTTGTATATAATTCTTTTGCATGGGAATTTATATATTATATTTTTTGTACTACTCTTAATCTAGCACTTCTGGCTCTAGGGTTTCTTTCTAATTCTTCTTCACTAGCGGTAATTCCTTTGGGGTTTAATATTTTTATATTTGCTTTATGTTCACAAACACATATTGGTGCTTTAGGTGGACATATGCAATCTTTTGCTTCTTTTTTAAAGTAATGCTTTACAATCCTATCTTCCAGAGAGTGAAAACTAACTACTGCCAAACGTCCTTGCGGTTTCAATAATTCAATTGCTTGTGGTAGAAACTCTTCTATATTTTGCAGTTCTTCATTGGTAGCTATCCTTAACGCTTGAAAGGTTTTAGTGGCTACGTTAATGTTTTTTGGCCAAAACCTTTTAGGCACTGATTTAGCTATTATCTCTTGCAGTCTTTTTCCAGTCTTTATTGCTTCTTCCTTTCTTTCCTTAACAATATTATTAGAAATTGCTTTAGCAAATCTTTCTTCACCATAATCTTTAATAATTCGCTCTAATTCACTTTGCGAATAAGTATTTACAATTCTTTCAGTATCATTTAGCTCTTCTCTGCTGAAAGCCATATCTAGAGGAGCATCATTCTTAAAGGAAAAGCTTCTATCTTCATCATATAGTTGGTCTGAGGATAAACCTAGATCAACTACTATACAATTGAATTTTTGTTGTAAAGAAAAGTGTTTAACAACTACTTCTTTTATGTTTTTAAAATTACTATGTTCTATAATCAGATTATCTAAACTTTTTTCTTTTTTAATTTTGTTAGCCTCAGCTATAGCTTTTTCATCAAGATCTAAACTTAAGACCTTCCCTTCCTTCCCTACTTTTTTAAGCAACTCTTTAGTATAACCCATAGCTCCTAAAGTTCCATCTATGCAGAAATCTCCTTTTTTAACTTGTAAATTATCTATTACTTCTTCAAGCATTACTGGTATATGTATATTTGACATATTAAACTCCTAGATCACCCAAGCTTTCTGCAATATCATTACTATTTTTCTCAGCTTGTTTTTTATATTTATCCCAAGCTTTCTCATCCCAAATTTCTAAATGATTGTATAATCCAGCGACAATAGTTTTCTTTTCTAAATCTGCAAAATTTCTTAAGTACTCTGGTAATGTGATTCTTCCCTGGCTATCAAACTCTACGTCCATAGCTCCAGCAATCATATGTCTTGCAAAAGCTCTGGCTTTAGCTTGACTAGTTGGTAAACTAGCTAGCTTCTCTGCCATCTTCTGCCATTGTTCTTTAGAATACAAAAAAAGACAGTTGTCTAAACCCTTAGTTACCACTGCTCCCTTTTTCAAAGAAGCACGAAACTTAGCTGGTATAGCTAACCTGCCTTTGGAATCTAAATTATGATTGTATTCTCCAATAAACATATATTTGCTTTTTTAATAATTCACCTCAATTCACCACTCTTCACCACTGTGACTTTAGTATACACCACTAATACACACCCGTCAACCATTTTAAAATCCCATAAACACTGGCTTTTAATAGCTTTTCTATAAATAAATTAAAAAACTTGCAAAATATGCAAAAAACTGTGGAAACTTATCCACAGCCCTTATTTTCTCTATTTTTTTAAAATAATTTTAAAAAGTGAAACTAAAAAATCAAATCTTCTTCTTAGAAATTACTATATCAGGATCTCTATCATAATCAGGTTTTATTATTTTAATACCATTAACCTCTATACTCTTTTTACTTGTGGAGCTTAATTTAATATTTTTTACATAAGCTAGAGTGTTAGCAACAATCACACCTAAACGCACTCCAGTAAAGCTCCCACCATCATTGTTAACAAAAATCTCTTTAATTTGAGACCAATTAATATTATTATCTTTTAGCAAATTATCTATACTCAGTAGTAACTCATTAGCTTGTCTTTTAGAAACAATATCTTTTTCTATAGCACAAAGCTCCCTGCCTTTCTCAGTTATTTGAATAATTATTTTTTTATTGTCCCTACTATCTATGTATAGCTTCATATTTTTCAAAAGCTTTTTTAATATCTTCAATACTTTCTATCCTAACTAACTCTTGTCTAAGAGCTCTAGCGCCAGGCCATGAACTAATATACCAAGATAAATGTTTGCGCATCTCTTTTAAACCAAAATCTTTTTTGTGTTTATATGCTAACTCACTATGTTTTAAAGCTAAGTTAATAATTTCTTCTCTACTATAATTTATACTCTTAGCTTCTTTAATTTCTTTAAATAACCAGGGCCTACCCATCACGCCCCTAGCTAAGCCAAGACCATCTGCCTTAGTTTTCTCTAGTGTCTTCTTAGCACTATTTACATCCTTAATTCCTCCATTAGCTAATATAATACCTTTAAACTTTTCTCTAGCTTTTAATATAACATCATAATCTATCTCACCACTAAAACCTTGATTTAAGCTTCTACCATGTATCATTAGAGCTTTAATATCTAAATCACTAATATAGTCTAAAAAATCAAGAACTTCTACTTCACCTGATTTGGTTCTAGTTTTAATAGATACAGGAACAGTGGCTTGGGATATTGTAGCTGAGATAATTTTTTTAGCTTGCTCTTTTTCTTTCATTAATACTGCTCCAGCACCTTGTCGCAAAACTTTGTTAACTGGACAACCAAAATTAATATCAATACCATCAGGTTTTATTTCTTTTTCTATTACCTTTACGGCTATTTTAAAATGCTCTGGATGATAGCCAAAGAGTTGCACAACATATGGTCTTTGTGTTTTTAGGTAACTTAACATCTCTAGAGTTTTTTCAGGGTTCTTTGTTAAGGCGGTAGCGCTTGCCATTTCGCTGTATAAAACATCAGCACCATATAAGGAGCACATTTCTCTAAAAGCTATATCATTAATCCCAGCCATGGGTGCTAAAGCTATTATTGGTTTTTTTAAATCAGTCCAGAAATTGTTTTCCATGCTTACTTTTTCTTCAATTTATAAGTATCGCTACTATCTTTAATCTCGTAACCAAGATCTTCAATTTCCCTTCGTAAAGCATCAGAGGCAGCAAAGTCTTTTTCTTCTCTGGCTACTTGTCTTTTTTTAGCAAGTTTTTCTACTAAGTCAGGGATTTTATTATCTAATTGTTTCTCTATATCTAAACCTAAGAATTTATCAAAATCTAAAATAGTAGCTAATTTAGTGGCATCACTTAAAGTCTTGTCCTTTAACATGGTTTGACTTAAAGCTAAGGCCTGAGCTGTGTTTAAGTCGTTGTTTATATGGATAATAAAGTCATCTTTATATGCTTGATTGATTTTTCCAGGTTTAGAGTCTAGATCCTGAACTCTTTGATATAAGGCCTTAAGTGCTGATTGAGCGTTTTTTATTATATCAGGACTATATTCCATAGGTTTTCTATAGTGCACCTGCAAAGCAGCTAAACGAAAAGCTAGTGGATCAATATTGTTATCTAGCAAAACTTTTTGTAGGGTTAAGAAATTATCTTCACTCTTTGCCATCTTTTTTCCACCCTCTATATTCATGAAAGCGCTATGTAGCCAATAGTTAAAAAACTTCTCACCAGTAGCTGCTTCAGATTGAGCAATTTCATTAGTATGATGTACATCGATATGATCTATTCCACCGCAATGAATATCTAATTGCTTTCCTAGGCCTTTCATACTCATAGCACTACATTCAATGTGCCAACCAGGAAAACCTAAGCCCCAAGGTGACTCCCATTCCATTTGTCTTTTCTTGGCTTCAGGTGAAAACTTCCAGAGAGCAAAGTCTGTGGCATTTCTTTTTTCCTTATTTTTTTCAACTCTAGCACCATCTTTTAAATCTTCTAATTTTTGTTTGCTCAACTTATTATAATCACTTATTTTAGAAGTATCAAAATAGACACCATCAGAAGTTTCATAAGTGTAACCCTTTTTCTCTAAAGTCTTAATTAAATCAATTTGCTCTTTAATAGTGTCTGTAGCTTTATACCATTTATCTGGTTCAATTATATTTAAATATTCTAAATCAGCTACAAAAGCTTGGAAATAATAGTCTGCGATCTCCCAGGCGCTTTTTTGTTCTCTTTTTGCTCCAAGCTCCAGTTTATCCTCTCCCATGTCCCTATCCCCTACTAAATGACCAACATCAGTGATATTCATTACGTGCTTTACCTTATAATCATTATATAAAAACATTCTCTTTAAAAAATCCTCAAAAAGATAAGTGCGAAGATTGCCTATGTGAGCATAATTGTATACGGTAGGACCACAGGTGTACAAACCTATTTCATTTTTTTTAATTGCTTTGAACTCTTCTTTTTTTCTACTTAAGGTGTTGTATAAATAAATTGTTTTCATATAATACTTTTTATTTTTTGCAAAGATTTTTCAAATTCTAAAATATTAGTTTCTAGTCTTGAATTTAAATTATTGTTTTTAAAGCTGTCGAGCTGCTCTTCCATTAAGTCTACAAACTTAAGAACAAGGCTCTTTTCTGTTTCATTTGTTTCATTATTATTAGAAGAGTTTAAATTATCAAGTAATAATTCTAAATCCTTTTTAGTAATAGCTAAATACATAGCTGGCAAATTATGAAGTTCTTTTGTCTCTAGTGAGCCATCCTTTTTAAAGCTTAAACCTTGCTTCAGACTCACTCCACCTCTTTCCATAATCTTTCTAATCTTATCCTTCTTCTTGTCACCACCATCATCACCGCTGTGTCCTAGCACATCATCAAAACCACAAACAATATTACCAGTTTCTTTATCTAAAATAACATTATCTACCCCGTGTTTATAATCATCATATTTGGAAGATTTACAAACTACAAAATCATCATGTAAAGCTTTATCTAATAGTAGTGTAATACCTGTCTCAGCTAAAGATGCCTTGTTTAACTCCTTATCCTTTAACCAAGTCTCCTTAGTCTTACCCATTTCTTTTGACCAAGCATCTTCCCTTTCCTCTACAAAATCTCTATCACTCTCATTATTTAACACAATACTAGCATCACTAGCAAAGATATCTCCATATTCGCTATTAAGACGACTAGACAATTCAAGTGCTTTTTCATCTAAACTTGGCTTATATTTCTCAGCCCTAAAACTTGCTCTTTCCTGAGGAATACTATCCAAATCTATTTTTCCTAATATATTTATCATATAATAAATAGTAGCATGATAGATAATAGCAAGGCAAGAAAAAAGTTCTTCACTGAAGAAGAACTTTGAAAGTTTTTATAGATTATACAGCTAGTATAAGATTAAACTAAAGCAGTCTTTAGTTTTATGCCCATACATATAATGAAGCTTATAAAATAAGCAACTAAGGTAGCTGCGCTCATGAGTGTGGCAACAATAATGATTGCTGGTAAAGATACGTCTAATTTTAAGTGCCACCAAACTGAAAGATCAGATAATAAATATTCCATAACGATATTTTTTGTATACTTACTGTAATTGTTTTTACTATATTTGTCAAAATAATTTATTTCAATTTTTTCTCTAATTCTTCTCCACTCAGCATATCTTTTATTTTATACTTCCCTTCTTTGTGCTCTTTATCTCCTAAGATAATAACCTTGTTAATGCCTTTCTTGTTAGCATACTCAAGCGCTTTACCAACCTTAACTACTTCTAGTCCTTCTTCAATATCATATTTTTCTTTTCTTAACTCTTTTACTAACAGGGCTGTTTCTTTTCTTAAACTTTCATCAAGTAGTGGCAAATAATATTTATCTTCTTTTTTAACTTCTCCCAATAGATTCCAGCTTTCTAAGAAGAGCTTGGTAGTTTCATCTCCAGGAGCAAAACCAACAGCTGGAAAAGCTTTTTGTCCAAAAATGTCAGCCAAAGAATTATACCTACCACCTCCAAACATAGCCCTGTTATTATCTTTATTTAAATCAAATATTTCAAAGACTAAACCATCATAATAATCCAGACCTCTAATCACTGCTGGTTTAAAGCTAATGTAATCACTATAACCTAAATCAGATAATTTCTGCATAACTGTACTAACATCTTTTAATCCTTTAGTCTCCTTTAAACTTGGTAACTCATTAAGAAGATCTTTTTCATCTTTAGAGTTCATGAACTTTGATATAATTTCAAAAGAGTCATTTTTAATATTTATATCTTTAAAGGCTTTTTCAATATCAGTCTTTTTTATCTTATCCCATTTGTCCATTAATCTAGTAACGGGCATTCTATCCTTATCTTTTATATCTGCTAAATCTAAAACTGATTCAATTAAGTCCCTGCTATTAATATATAATTTAAAAGAGTTTTTAGGTGCTTTAAAAGCTAGCATGATATCTAAAGACATCTGCATAATTTCTCTGTCTGCCTCTAAACTATCACTGCCAAAAATATCACAATTCAATTGCCAAAATTCTCTATTTCTTCCACGTTGAGGTTTTTCATTTCTAAGAAAATTAGCTATGGAATATAGTTTAATTGGCTTAGGTTCTTTGTTATATATTTTAGTAACTAAACGGGTAACACTTGGGGTCATCTCTGGTCTAATAGCTAACTCCCTGCCTGCCCTATCAGTCATAGTCATTAATTCTTTTTCACCTACATCTTCACCTGATTTAGCTTTATATATCTGAGCGCTTTCCAGTAACGGCGTTAAATAGGGTTCAAATCCATATGACTTACAAACTCTTTTCCAGGTATCAAAAATATATTGCCTAACAGCAAATTCTTCTGGCAACCAGTCACTAGTTCCCTTTGGTGGATTGTTTGTTATTTCTTTATTCATATGTAATCAGTTTAGCGCAGTTGTATTATTTTTTCAATAAAGAACTTAATAATAATTTAATAATAAGTTTACAAGTTTTTAATAGCAGTAATTATATATTAAAGTTATTAATAATTAATTTTCTAATTATGAAAATCTTAATAATTGATGATGATAAGGAAATCGTCAAATTTCTAAAACCCAGCTTAGAAGCAGAGTTCTATGTGGTTGATGAAGCCCATGATGGAGAAAAGGGTTCCTTTATGGCCAGAACTAATCATTATGACTTAATTATCTTAGACTATATGATGCCCAAACAAAACGGCCTAGAGACACTAAAAGAAATACGAAAAGATAAAGTACAAAGCTATATTATTGCTTTAACGGTAAAGACTGAATTAAAGGATAAGTCATGTATATTTAAAGCAGGGGCTGATGATTATTTAAGCAAGCCCTTTATCTTTGAAGAGTTACTGTTAAGAATTAAAGCTATATCAAAGAGGCCTCCTATACAAGATAGAAAGGTCTTGTCTCTAGATAATCTTAAGGTGGACTTAGATAGTCAAGAAGTATATAGAGATAAAAGAAAGATATATTTAACTAGAAAAGAGTTTTGTTTACTCCAGTATTTTTTAAATAATATTAATAAAGTTTTATCTAGAGCTTTGATATTAGAAAATGTTTGGGATATAAACGCTGATCCTTTTTCTAATACCATAGAATCGCATGTTTTAAATTTGCGTAAAAAAATAGAAAGGCCTGGTAAAACCAAGCTCATTCATACTATCGCTGGAAGAGGTTACAAAATGGCACTTAGCCTATAATTACAAAAACTTCTTATTTTTAAGTTTTTCTGGTAAATAATCTTGATCACTACTATCTTCTAGTGGGCTGTATTTATAGCCCTTACCATAATCAAGTTTTCTCATTAAGTCAGTAGGGGCATTTCTAATATGTTTTGGCACTGATAAGTTGCCGGACTTATATACTTCAACCTGAGCATTGTTATACGCTTGGTAGGCAGTGATGCTTTTTTTAGACTTTGCTAAATATATAACTAATTGAGCTAAATGCACCTTACACTCAGGTAAGCCAATTTTCTTACAAGCATCAAAAACATTGTTAGCTAAAAGTAAAGCGCTGTTATTAGCAAGCCCTACATCTTCACTAGCAAATCTAAGTAGACGTCTAGCAACATAAACTGGATCTTCACCGCCTTCAATTATTCTAGCTAACCAATAAACGCTAGCATCAGCATCAGAGCCACGTATTGACTTATGTAAAGCAGAAATTAAATTATAATGATTATCAGCTGCTTTATCATGAAAAAGTTGAGGCTTATCTAAAATCTGTTTTAATTCTTTTTCTCCTGCCTTTTTGTAGCTATTATCTAATTTTTCTAAAATATTCAAGGCTTGACGAGCATCACCATCAGCTAAGTGCGCTATTTTTTTTATAAGTTTATTATCTATTTCAAGACTTGTTTCTTTAAGTGCTCTGTTTAGTATTTTTTCTATATCCTTTGCCTCTAAGGACTCTAGTACTACAACCTGCACTCTAGAGAGTAGAGCTGAGTTAATTTCAAAACTAGGATTTTCTGTAGTAGCTCCAATTAAAACAATAGTTCCTTTTTCAATATGAGGTAATAGGGCATCTTGCTGGGACTTATTCCAGCGATGAATTTCATCAATAAAAAGTATGGTCTTAGCTCCCAGTCTTTGATCTTCTTGTGCTCTAGTAATGACTTCTCTTAAATCCTTTAAACCACTACTAACTGCGCTAAGTTCAACAAACTTAGACTTGCTTTCTTTGGCAATTAAAAAAGCTAAGGTAGTCTTCCCACTTCCAGGAGGACCCCAAAATATTAAAGAAGGAGTTTTATCTTTCTTTAAACTTAATCTTAAAAAAGAATTGGCTTTAGCAATATTTTTTTGACCAACAAAGTCTGAAAATGTTTCAGGTCTCAATCTATTAGCTAAAGGTTGGAATTTATTATTTATCATTGATATTAATTTCTTTAATATCTTTAATATTTTCTTCTAAAAATCTTTCTCCTAAGTTCTTTAACCTGCTGTTACTATCAGTGGTAAAGAAAACTCTTTTAGGTGTTTTAGAAGTTTTTAATTTTAACTCTTTATGTCTTGATATATAATCTTTCAAACTAAAGGCCACAACTTCACCTGGATTTAAAACTAAAGATCTCTTAGGCATAATCTCTCTAATTTCTTTAAACATGTAAGGATAATGAGTACAGGCTAAAATTAAAGCATCTACTTGTTTCATTTTTAATTCACGCAAATAGTTTTTCAAGATTTTTCTAGCCTCTGGTTTGTGTGCCCAATTTTCTTCAATCAGAGGTACTAAAAGTGGTGTTGCTTTCTCAATTACTTCTAGCTCAGGATTTAGCGCTTTAATCTCTTCTTTATATACATGAGAGTTAATGGTAGCTCTAGTTCCTATTACTCCCACCTTCTTTACCTTTTCATTTTTAGCTACTTCCTCAGCCAGTGGTCTAATTACTCCTAAGACCTTCTTACCTGGATACTTCTTGGGTAAATACTCAGTTTGTATTTTTCTTAGTGCCTGACTAGAAGCACTGTTGCAAGCAAATATAATTATCTCTGCTCCTTGAGAAAACAAGAAATCTACAGCTTCTCTACTATGCTTATAAATAAGCTCTTGTGATTTATTGCCATAAGGAACTCTAGCATTATCCCCTAAATATAAATAATCATATTCAGGTAAATACTTTAAGAATTCTTTTAAAACTGTTAGCCCACCTAGACCAGAATCAAATACTCCTATCATACTATTTAAATTTTCTTAATAACAAGCGACAATAATTATATTCATCAGGATTAACTTGATCTTGTGTGATTAAATTCTCACATTCATTTAATTCTTGATTTATAATCTCTAACTTTTCATATGAATCACTTATTTCCTGTCTTTTTTCTGCTTGAGTGTTAAAGTAAAGAAAAGCAGCAGCTAAAACTATAATTAATATTATAGTCTCTACCATTATGACTTTAGTTTTAAATGATTTCTTTTTCTTAGTTTTATTATCTTTATCATTTTCAAAATCATTATCTACATTGTCTATACTTTGTTCATCAAGCTCTAAATCATTATCTTGATTATTTATTTTATTTTCATCAGACATATTATTGTTTTATTTATTATCTCAAATTAAAGCTTAACAGCAATAATAATTATTTGCTAGTCCAGCCACCATCAACAAACATTACTTGACCAGTAATATAGCTAGCTTTATCTGAAGCTAGAAAACTTGCTAATCCTGCAATTTCTTTAGGCTCTCCTACTCTTGCCATTGGTGTAGAGCTGGTAACTAAATTATTGAAGTCCGGATTTTTTAGAAGTTCTTCAGTCATGGCTGTTTTAATAAATCCTGGACCAATAGCATTAACACGAATGTTTTGTTCAGCTAAATCAAGAGCTGAGGCTTTAGTGATTTGCACAACAGCACCTTTAGAAGCGCAATAAGAAACAGCGCCTTTAAAGCCAAGCTCTCCCAAAATAGAGCTCATATTAATAATTGAACCTTTGATATTATTTTCTGCCATATACTTAGCTGCTTCTCTAGTGCCATAAAAGGTACCTTTTAAGTTTATATCTATAACCTTATCGAAATTATCATCATTTTCTTCTAAAACTCCACCCATAGAACCTACACCAGCATTATTTACCATCACCTCTAAACTGCCAAACTTCGCTACCGCAAACTCAACTAATTTCTTCACCTCCTCAGACTTAGAAACATCAGCTTGAAAATATTTAGCATTTTCAGGTAAATCTTTAATTTCACTTAGATCACTGTAGACAACCTTAGCTCCTTGCAAGATAAAATCCTCAGCAATAGCTTTCCCAATACCTGAAGCCGCACCTGTTACTATAGCCACTTTGTTTTGTAATTCCATATATTTGTTATTAATTTTAAATTATTTAATTATTTACCTCTACCCTAATTATATCATAAATATAAATACTATATTTGTATTTTATTAAACAAACTAGCACCAACAAATATAGCTAAGAAGGTTAAAGCAGAAAGAATCAGGATATCAAAACCTATATTAAAATAACCTTCTAAAATTAAACTTTGTCTCAGGCCGTCAACACCATAGGTTAGAGGATTTACCCTAATAACATAATACAAAGTTTTATTAATACCCTCTAAAGGAAAGAGTGAGCCTGATAAAAAGAAAGTAGGCATAACAATAAAGCTCATGATTAAATGAAATCCTTGCATATCCTCTAAAACTGAAGCGATAGCTGTGCCAAAGGCAGTGAAAAATACAGCTATTAAAAACATAAAGAGCAGTGCTAACGGTAAATAAATATATGACTCAATGGTAAATCCAAAAAAGGTAGAAATGAATAAAACAAAAATTCCCTGTAAAAAAGCAACGGTAGCTCCTCCCAAGGTTCTGCCTAACATAATATTAAACCTTGATACTGGGGCTACTAAAGTTTCTTTTAAAAATCCAAATTGCTTATCCCAAATAACTTCCATACCTGTATACATGGCTGTGAAGATTATGCTCATAGCAATAATTCCTGGAGCTAAAAATTGTATAAAGTCACCTTGTCCGCTAGCTTGATACATGGGGCCAAAACCAAAACCAAGAGCAACTAGAAAAAGAATAGGTTGCCCTAGTGATCCTAGTATTCTAGCCTTGGAGCGAGAGTATCTTTTTATTTGTCTAAGCCATAGAATGTAAATTGTGTTTAACATATACTTATTTTTTTCTAATATACTGTTTAATAAGATCTAAATTATCACCAGATTCTTCTCTTATATTTTTACCAGTTAAGTTAATAAAAGCTTCTTCTAAAGTTTTAGCTCCTTGTTTATCTAAAATTTCCCCTACACTGCCCTGACTAACAATCTTTCCGTTATCAATAATTGCCACCCTGTCAGCAATCTTTTCTACCTCATCCATATAATGAGTGGAGAAGAAAATAGTAATGTTTTCTTTTTCATTTAACTTACTAATATATGTCCAAATATGCTCACGTGTTTGCGGATCTAGACCTAAAGTAGGTTCATCTAAGAATAGTATTTTAGGATGATGAAGTAGTCCTCTAGCAATTTCTAATCTTCTTTTCATACCACCAGAATACTTCTTCACCACCTTATCTTTCTTGTCCCATAACTCTACCATCTCAAGAAGCTCTTTAATCTTTTCTTTTCTTTCTTTTTTTGGAACCTTATACAACACTGCATGAAAATGCATGTTTTCATAAGCTGTTAACTCAACATCTAGGCTTTGATCTTGAAAAACTATACCAAAAGATTCTCTAACTTTGTTTTTTTGAGTTAAAACATTATAACCATTAATATTAATATTACCACTACTTGGACTTAAGAGAGTTGTTAATATTTTAATGGTAGTACTTTTACCAGCGCCATTGGGACCTAAAAAAGCAAAAAACTCACCTTTTTTAACATTAAAACTAATGTCATCCACTGCTTTTAAATCCTTAAACTTTTTAGTCAAATTTCTTATTTCAATTATATTATTGTTTTCCATATTATTATTCTTTTCCATATGATTTATCTTTTTTTTCATTTTCTCTGCCATAATACCAAGAAGCTAAAAAGGTAGCAACAGGTACAGAAAATATCAAACCAATAGTACCACTCAAGGTTCTAATGATTTCAGTGGCAATTAGCTCTGTGTTAATAATTTGCTCTAAAGAGTTAAACGGGCTCTCACCAGATATAAAGAGAATTAAAAGTGGCAATGAGACACCAGCATAAGCTAGAAATAAAGTATTAGTCATAGAAGCAATATGAGATACCCCTACCCTATATGTTTTGGTAAATATTTCTTTAAACCTATAACTCAAATTACTACTAGCTATTTCTTTGGCTGTGGAAATTTGAGATATCACTGCATCATCTAGAACACCTAAAGCACCAATAATTATACCTGCTAGTAATAAGCCTTTTAGATTAATAGTAGCTCCTTCAATATTGAAAAGAAACAATATATCTTCACTAGCAGCACCAGTTAACTGTGCAAGATTTACAAATAACCAAGATGTAAAAATGGTAATAATCAAACTAGCAAATATACTTACAACTGCTAAGTGAGACTTAGTCTTAAAACCTTCAGTAATATAGATGATTATAAGAAGAATAAGTAATGATCCTAAAATTGTAATCATTAAAGGATTATTCCCAGCTAAGATTTTTGGGATAATAAAAGATATTATTATAAAGAAGGTTAGAGATAAAACAATTAAGGATCTAAAGCCTTTCCACCTACCAACAATAAGAAGCACCGCTACAAATAGCGCTAATAAATACCAAATACTATTTGTCCTGTAAGCTTCTACTATATAGTAAAAATCCTCTCCTGTAGGACCTTGACTATGAGCCATTAAAACCTTATCTCCTACCTCATAAATCTGAGCGCTTAAAACTTCTAAGTCACCAATACCTCTAAAGATTATTTCCTCACCCTTGTACTCACCTTCTAAACCTTCTAGTTTTAAATCTTGTTGTAATTGTGCAGAACCATTTTGAAACTCAATCAGCTCTTCATCTATAATTTCTATTACTTCAGCTTTAAAAATACTCTCCTGCACTTCATTGCCCTCTACTTGAGCTTGAGTACCAAAAGGAAGAAAGAGTGAGAATAAAAATGCTGTAAATACGATTTTTTTTATTATTTTCTTCATATATTTAATGATATTTATATTTATCATTTTAACATAATCTTTTAATTATTAGAATCTTGTCATATTATTAATACTTTGCTAGAATACCAATACCTACCCCCCAGGTATATAAATAATTTAAATATATGAATAAAGAAAGCAAAGAATACAAAAAAACTTTAACCAATTTAAAGAAAGCTTCTTCTCAAATTAAAAACATGATTGACATGATGGAGAAGCAAGAGTATTGCATTGATATTATGCAACAAAACCTAGCAGCTATTGGACTGCTAAAATCTGCTCACAGTCATCTTATGGAAAACCACCTAAAGACTTGTTTTTCCAGAGCCATGAAAAGCAGTAATAACAAAATGAAGGATAAAATGACCAAAGAGATATTACAAGTAAGCAAACTATACAATAAATAAAGATTAATCATTTATATATATGAAAACAATTCGTTTTAAAATTGGTGGTACTAGCTGTATCAGCTGTAAGACCTTAATTGAATCAGAACTAGAAGCTTTGAAAGGAGTTAAAACCACTAATGTAGACTACATCAGTGGTGAAGCTACTGCTGAATACGATGACTCCAAAATTAATGCCAAACAAATTAAAGGAGTTATTAAAAATCTAGGTTATGAGATTATTGAAAATGATAAAAAAACTCTTCCTAAAAAGAAAGTAAATTTCAAACAATGGGGACTATCTATTTTAATTATTTTTGCACTCTACCTTATCTATACTTACCTAAGTAAATTTAACCTTATACCTGATCTAAATATAAATGAGAACCTTAGTTACCCTATGGCACTTTTAGTAGGTGTTGTGGCCTCAGTATCAACATGTTTAATGGTGGTAGGGGCTGTGGTTATTAGCTTTAGTGCTAAATATAAAAATAAAGGTAATTTTTATCAAAGTAGCGTTAAACCTCACCTGCTCTTTCACTTAGGTAGACTAACGTCATTTTTTGTACTAGGAGGTATTTTAGGAATGATTGGTAGTCTATTTACTATCTCAGCTAATTTCATGTCTTGGGTTAGTATTATAGTTGCTCTGATACTACTATGGTTAGCACTTGATATTTTAAATATATTACCAGCTATTAACTTCTTCCAAGGAGAAGCTAATAAGAAGATTGGTAGAAAGTGGCAAAAACTAAAAGAATCTAATAATGCTTTTGCACCCTTAGCTCTTGGTGGTCTTAGTTTCTTCCTGCCTTGTGGCTTTACCCAGTCAATGCAAGTTTTTGCTATGGCTTCAGGATCTTTTCTTTCAGGTGCCCTTATCATGTTAATGTTTGCACTAGGAACCTTACCTGTACTTATGGGCCTAGGCATTGCTAGTAATAAGTTTAAAAACATTAAATCTGGCTTATTTAGCAAAGTGGCTGGTATTGCTATTATTATCTTCGCCTTCTATACACTTACTAGCGCTTTAGCTGTACAAGGAATTAATATCAATCTTATTAACTCCACCAACAGCCAAACAGAAGCTAAAGCAGATAGTAGTAAAACAAATAAGAATGAACAGGTAGTAGAAATGGTGATTGACTACAAAGGATATACTCCTAGTGTTATTACTTTAGAAAAAGGAGTGCCAGTTAAATGGATAATAAAAGGAGAGCAAGTATCAGGTTGTAGTAATGAGATTATAGTCCCCTCTTTTAATATTAAGAAAAAAATATCTAAAGGAGATAATATTGTTCGCTTCACTCCCTACAAAGAAGGAACAATTAATTTTAGCTGTTGGATGGGTATGATACGTGGAAAGTTTATTGTAAAAGATAAGATATAAATTAATGTAAATTAAAGTAACTTATCTCAAAGAAGATTCGTTAATTACATAAGATAATAAATAAATTATTAACATATGAAAGAATTAAACTTAAAAATAGCAGGTATGCACTGCGGAAGTTGTGCCTTAAATATAGAAAAAAACCTAGCTCGTCTTGAAGGAGTTGAGGAAGTTAAAGTTAGCTATGGTAATGAAAAGGCACAGGTTAAATATGATCCTCAAAAGATTAGTTTAGATGATTTAAAAAAGACTGTTAAACAAGTTGGCTATGAAGTAGTGGATGAGGACAAAGGTGATATTAATAAAAAGAACCGTCTTCCCTTGTATCGTTTAATATTAGCAATCGCTTTAACATTGCCTTTATTTTTAATAATGTTTGGTCTAAATGTTGACCCATGGATACAGCATCACTTAGCTTTTGTGGTAGTATTTTTCTTAGGATTTAATTTCCATAAAAATGCTTTCCTACTCCTTAAAAAAGGACAAGCTAACATGGACACCTTGATTTCAATGGGTACCCTATCAGCATATTTTTTCAGCCTTTGGGCGCTACTAAATAATCAACACTTATACTTTGAAGCTGCAGCTGTTATTACCACTTTAATACTCTTAGGTAAGTACCTAGAGAATAGAGGTAAGGAAAAGGCCTCTAGAGCTATTGAAAAGTTAATGGATCTAAAAGCTACTACAGCCAGGATTGTTAAGGACGGAGAAACAAAAGATAAGAAAATTGAAGAAGTAGAAAAAGGAGAGATTATATTAGTTAAACCAGGAGAAAAAATTCCTTTAGATGGTGAGGTTATTGATGGTAGAAGTGTAGTGGATCAATCAATGTTAACTGGAGAAAGTATGCCTCAAAATATGGAACCAGGAAAAAAGGTTTTTGGAGCTACTATAAACATGGATGGTACTTTAAAAATAAAAGTACTAAAAACTAGTGATAACTCAATTCTTTCACAGATAATTAAGATAGTTGAACAGACTCAGCAATTCAAAGCTCCTATGCAAAAACTAGCAGATAGAATCTCTTCAATTTTTGTACCTGTAATAATCACCTTAGCTATTATCACTGGTGTTGTGCTTTATATCATTACTGGCTCATTCTCATTGGCAATTATTAGAGCTGTGACAATACTAGTTATTGCCTGCCCTTGTGCCTTAGGTTTAGCTACACCCCTAGCTATAATGGTAGGTACTGGAATTGGTGCTAAAAAAGGTATCCTTATTAAAAGTGGAGAAAGCTTTGAGCTAGCAAAGAATATTGATACTGTCATCTTTGATAAAACCGGCACCTTAACTACTGGAAAGATGAAGCTTCAGAATATTATTTCTAACTCAGATGCTGGTTTCAAATCTGAGAAGGTTTTAAAAATTGCTAAGTCTTTAGCAGTAAACTCAAATCATCCCCTATCTGAAGCAGTGAGTGAATATAAAGAAAATTCTGATTTAGCTCAAATAGATAAGTTCAAAGAATTACCAGGGCTTGGCATTAGCGGAGAATGTAAAGAACACCAAACCAGACTGCTCCTAGGAAACAGAAAATTAATGTCAGAACATAATATAAGTTCTTCCTTTATTGAAAAGACCGAGGAACAAGAAAAAGGTAAGAATATTTTATTTGTTGCTCACGGAGACAAGCTGATTGGCGCCTTAATACTAAAAGATGAAATCAAAGCAAAAGCAAAAGAAGCTATAGAAAATATTAAAGCCTTAGGTCTAAAGACTATGCTTTTAAGTGGAGATAATAAAAACGCTACCCATGAGGTAGCTGAGAAGTTGAAACTAGATGACTATCAAGCAGAGTTAATGCCTGAAGAGAAATTACAGGTTATTGATAAATTACAGGCTAAAGATAAAAAGATTATCTTTGTGGGTGATGGTATTAATGATGCACCAGCTCTTGTTAAAGCTGACTTAGGTATAGCTATGGGATCTGGAACTGATATTGCTAAGGAATCTGGTAAAATAGTTATTATAAGTAGTGAACCTGAAAAAATATTCAGTGCTATTGATTTATCTAAAAAAACATTTAACATCATTAAACAAAACCTATTCTGGGCCTTTATCTATAATGTCTTAACTATCCCTCTAGCTATCTTTGGCTTAGTAAGTCCTATGGTAGCAGCTCTAGCAATGAGCCTGTCTAGTGTTTCAGTAGTTGCAAATAGCTTGAGGCTACATTATATTAGTAGGAAATAGTATATTAGAAGATAGGATACTAGTTAAGCCTTAATATATCATCTATTATTTGACGATCATTTTTAAGTCTAGGAACTTTATATTGACCTCCTAAACGATTATTAGCTTTAAGCCAGTCATAGAAAAGATTATCTCTGGCAATGATCAGCTCTGGCATTGCTAGGGTCATATCATTATATCTTTTAGCTTCATAATCAGAGTTTAGGTTTTTCAGTTCCCTGTCCAAGTCATTAATATATTGATTTAAATCTTTAGGTGCTTTGTTAAACTCAATTAACCATTGATGCCTGCCAGTATTATTTTCTGACATGAATACCGGAGCTACTGTATACTCTTTAATCTCAGTACTGTGTTTATCATTAGCTCTATTTAGAGCCTTCTCAGCGTTATCAATTATTAATTCCTCACCAAAAGCATTTATAAAACTTTTAACACGTCCACTAACAATAACTCTAGGTGGATTTAAACTTGTAAATTTAATTGTATCCCCTATCATATAACGCCATAAACCAGAGTTAGTACTAATAACTAAAGCATAGTTTTTATTTATTTCTACCTCATCAATAGTGCAAGTTTGAGGATTATCATTATCAAGATCTTCCAGTGCTAAGAATTCATAGAAGATTGCAGAATTAAATGACAAAAGCATGTCATTTCTTTTTAAGTCATCTTGAAAAGCAAAAAAACCTTCAGAAGCATTATATACTTCTAAGTAATTAATAGCTCTGCTTTTAAAGAGCTTTTCAAATTGGGACTTATAGGGAGAGAAGCTAACGCCACCATGGATAAATAATTCAAAATTAGGCCATACTTCGTGTAAATCTTCTTTATTTTCCAGCTCTAATACTTTCTTCATCAAAAGTAAATTCCATGAAGGTACACCAGAGAAACTAAGTATATTTTGTCTGCTCAGAACTTTAGCAATCTTATATATCTTAGTTTCCCACTCACTTAAAGTAGCAATAGCAAACTTGGGACTACGTCTTAATTTTACCCACCATGGTAGAAACTTTATTAAAAGCACTGATATATCTGAAATATACTTATTTTTTCCGAATTCTTTATTCTGTCTACTGCCTGTTAAAGCAAAACTCTTGCCGTATAATAATTTTGTACGCTTTACCTGATTGAAGTAAGTAGCTAACAAATCTTTACCTATCTTGTAGTGGTTACTCTTCAAGCTCTCCTTAGTAACAGGAATGAACTTACTCTTAGCACTACTAGTACCTGATGACTTAGAAAATAAGTTAATTTTACCTGGCCACAAAACATCAGCCTTGTCTCCTTTTAGTATTTCTAATATATATGGCTCAAGGTCTTCATATGTTGAAATTGGTACTTGTTGCTTGTAATCTTTTATACTATTAATGTTTTTATAAGAATGATCAATTCCCCACTTTGTATTTTTAGCTCTACTAATTAGATAATTAAAAATCCTTTTTTGGCATAAAAAAGGATCTTTTAAATCTTTCTGTAATTTATTGTATCTTCTTTTAAATAGTAGTTTAGCGATACTCATATATTATCTTTTAACAGCTAACTGACCACAGGCAGCTTGACCTTCATTACCAAAACTACTTCTAAGAGTGGTTCTAATTCCTCTTTTCTCTAATACTCTTTTAAAGTTTTGAATTTGTTTTTCGTCGCTAGATTTAAAAACTCCAGAATCATTATATCTAATTAGATTAAGCATATATAGTTTCTTATTCATAATGTCTGCTAACTCATTAGCCAACTTAATACTATCATTTACCCCCTTTATCATTACATACTCAAACATTACTTGACGACCAGTTTTTTCAATATATGAGTCAACAAGCTCTAAGAGCTCGTCAATACTTTGTTTCTTGTTAATAGGCATTAGATGACTTCTAAGCTTATCATTAGGTGCATGAAGTGATATAGCTAAATTAACTTGTAGTTTAGATTTAATTAACCTCTCAATTCCTTTTCTAATACCAACAGTAGAAATAGATATCTTTCTTGCGCCGATATTAAACTTGTCTTCACTGTTTAATATTTCTATAGCTCTGAAAACATTATCAATATTTAGAAAAGGTTCACCCATTCCCATAAAAACAATATTATCTACTTTCTCATTTTTCTCTTTCAAGCCTCTAGCAAAATATAGTACCTGCTCTACAGTCTCTTTAGCGCTTAAATTACGAATAAAGCCCATTTGTCCAGTAGCACAAAACTTACAACCTAAAGCACAGCCAATTTGACTTGAAACGCAAACAGTATTTCTTTTGTCTGAGTTCTTGATAAGTACAGCTTCTACTTTCTGTTTATCTTCTAAAGTAATCACAGCCTTAACTGAAGCATCTTTCAAAGACACCTCCTGAGCATTTATCTCTAAAGGACACTCATCTTCTAGCTTAGCTCTAAGATCTTTTGGCAAGACACTAGCTTCCTGCCAAGATGTTATAAAGTCTTGGTATATTAACTTATTTATTTGTTTAACTCTAAAGCTAGGACTAGACTCTAGAACTTCTGATAATTTATCTAAATTCATATTGATTTATTTTATCTTATTTATCTATATTAATTGTAGCAGACTATTTTAAACTTTGCTACAAAAAACAATGTAAGACAGTTTATAATCTTACATTGTTTTTTGAAGTAAATCTATAGTCTAGCGATAACCCTTTTTGAGCATGCAGTGATCATAGTAATCCTCTATTGTAGTTCCTTGCATAGATTGACTCATTTTAACAGCATCTTGAGCACAAGTTTTAGCAGCTAAGTGAGGTCTATAGCTTAACCAATAGAAAGCAAAGGCTAAAATAGCTAGAACAAGAATCAAGATAATTTTCTCTTTTTTTTGTAAATACATTTAACATAACAAGTATTAATATTTTATTTATACAACTATTATATAATACATATATTTAAAATTAAAGTAACAATTAATCATATAATAATGCCAATCTTTACAATCTCAGTACTAGCGGTATAATGGTATAGGGCTAATTTAATATTAATTTTTTTACTATGGCTAGAATAACAGCAAAAGGATATTCTTTTAACGATGTCCTAATTGTACCTAAATACAACAAAATTTCTTCTAGACGTGAAGTTAATTTTCAGACACAGATTACTAGAAACTATAAAATAGATATACCAATTGTAGCTGCTAATATGGATACTATTTGTGAGAGTAAGATGGCTATTGCTCTTGGAAAAATTGGAGGCCTTGGTGTAATACATAGATTTTTAAGTATTGATGAGCAAGTAGCTGAGATAGAAAAAGTTAAAAAGCATAAGCTAATCACTGCTGCTGCCATAGGAGTAAAAGACATTGAAGAAAGAGTGGATGCACTAGTCAAAGCTGGGGTAAATATTTTAGTATTAGATGTAGCTCATGGACACTCTAAAAGAACTGGTAAAACTCTTGATTATGTAAAAGAACATTATCCTCATATTGATGTGATGGTTGGCAATATTGCCACTAAAGATGCAGCTGAGTACTTTATCAGCAAAAAAGCTGACGCTATTAAAGTTGGTATTGGCCCTGGATCAATGTGTACTACTAGAATTATGACAGGTGCTGGTATCCCTCAAATTACAGCCATTATGGATGTGTATGAGGCTAGTCAAAACAGAGTGCCTATTTGTGCAGATGGTGGTATTAAGTGCCCAGGAGACGTAGTTAAAGCTATTGGAGCTGGAGCTAATACTGTGATGATGGGCTCTCTTTTAGCAGGCACTGATGAAAGCCCTGGAAAAATAATTATTAAAGACGAAAAGAAGTTTAAAGAATATAGAGGTATGGCTAGTTATTTGGCAACTATAAAGAGATCAAAAATGGATGGAAAAAAAATAGATAAAGATGTACACGTTGAAGGAGAGATGACTTTAGCAACATATCAAGGATCAATTGCGCCAATTATTAATAAATTCCTAGGAGGACTAGCCTCAGGTATGACTTATACTGGTTCTAAGCTAATTGATAACTTAAGAGGAAAGGCAGACTTTATTGAAATCAGTGCAGCCGGATACAATGAGAGTATTGCTCATGGTGTAAAAAAATAAAAGAACGATTGAAGAGCTAAAACAATAAATACAGATAAGAAAAAGGTGCAAATATACTTGCACCTTTTTTCTGTTTAATTTATTTATGATATTTATATAGATTATGCATTGCTAAGTTTTTATCTACAGCTTAATCTTCTAAATATCTATTAAAGAAATCAATAGTTCTCTGCCAGGCTAAAGATGAGTTTATACTAATATTGTGATTACCTCCTTGATACTCATGATACTCTATAGTCTTGTTATTCTCTTCTAGCGCCTCTTTCAAGCTTAAAGACAATTCAATTGGAACAACTTCATCTCCGGTAGAATGCTGTATCTCTACTGGCACTGAAATATCTTCTACATAATTATGAGCTTCTAAATCATTCCAAAATTTAGGGTTCTCACTAGGCAAACCATTTTCTTGTATTAGCTCATGACTAAGGTCTTGCAAAAAAGGAATTTGATCATTATATGTTTCAAACATATCCTCATATGTACCAACTACTCCTGCCCAAAAGGATGCGGCTTTAATATCATCTGAAAGCAAAATAACTCTCAAACCAATCTCACCACCATTAGAGTGCCCCCAGTAGCCTATACTTTCTTCATCAACTGCTTCATAGTTTTTTAAATAAGAAATTGAATTCATAGTATCAATAACATACTTCTCAGAAAAGTGTGCACTAACAGGTTCTCCTTCTGACTTATCATGGCCTCGCAAGTCTGGTTTATATGTTACAAAACCAGCTCTAGCTAAAGTAGCTTGATATGTTGGATAGCTATTTATACTTGAATACTCTTTAGGTGGAATATAACCATGAACAAAGATAATTGCAGGAAAGCCATCTTCCGGCTCTTCCATAAGTGGCACTGTGAGTAGTCCATCTATTTCTAGACCTTCAGATATATAACTAGCAATATATCTTTTATAATTATATCCATTACTTAATTCTTCTATAATTATAAAGTCACCCCCAGGATAGTTATTATTCCTTAGAGCTTCAATGGACATAGGATGAGGCTTTTCATCATTAGAAGTTTCCACGTCCAAACTATTATCTTCATTTGATAAATCAACTTCATTAACTGCTGATCTATCATAAGTATTAAAAGCAGGAGAATTTAAATCTACTCGCCTCTCTTCATTACTTGAATTATTATTATTGAAAAATAGAAAACCTAAAATAATTATTATTACTATTAAGCCTGCTATTAAAATATTTCTATGTGTATATTTCATATTTTTTATGTTATTTATAATTAATACTTAATTAATTTACATAAAAATCAATGCAAATAATCTATAAGATATTAAAATTGAAATAAGATAATTATATAATAATTTTATCAAATTTCTTTATTTTAGACAATTAAACTAAAGATATACAGGAAAAATATATAAAGTGTAATAAAAATATGATAATAAAAAAAGCTCAACATATTAGAAGAGCTTTATGAAAATTCTTTAATTTACAATTAATTTATTTTTCATGTGTAAAATAAATTCTTTCAAAACAACAGTAGCTAAAATACTTATCCAAAAGAATAAGATTGGTATTAGATAATTCTCAAGTTTATCAGGAAAAATTGCTAAAAATGAAATAAGTGAAAAATACAATAGAACTATAGACACATAAAATTTACTACTAAAAAACTTTAGATAAATCTCAGAAAATCTAATAAAAAAATACTTTCTATTAAATATATCTGCCCAGGTCCACTCAGCTAAGTTGAATCTATTTTCTGGATACCAATTACCACCTTCATCTTTACGGTAAGTCCCCATTGAATCAAAATGCATGACTGCACAGTTCTTGTCTTTATAAGGCACAATGAATTTCTGTCCTTTAAAAATAACAATGCATGACTTAATTCTTCTGTATACAAAATATAACAAAAAAATTAATACTGAAAACACAACAATAATTATTTCCATTTTTACATATTTTAGTTAAATAATATTTTAAAGATCAATAAAAAAATATACCACTCTGATATATTTTTGTAAAGTATATGATATTATAAGTCATAAAACCATAGTAATAAAAAACCCGGCTTCTATTAAAATAACCGGGCTAAATAAACAATTAATGCTTATTTAATCAACTTCTCAGCTTCAGCTTTAAGAATTTTCCATGCTTCAGCCTTTTTTGGGCTTCCTACTGGAGCTTTTTCCCATAGCCATTTCCAGTGATTATAGGTTTCTGCCTTAACTTTAAGAAGTTCCAAGGCTTCAACTTTTTTAGCTTCATCTGAAGGAGGAATATTTTCCCACAGCCATTGAGCCTGCTCAAAGGTGTTAATATTCTTTTTAATGACTTCCCAGAGTTCATTTTCATCAGAGCTATTAGCTGGAACTGCTTCCCATAACCAGTTATACTGCTCAAGATTTTTTGCCTTGGCTTTAAGAATTTGCCAAATTTCATCACTTCGCCTAATGTTAGAAGGCATTTCACTCCACAACCATTGATAATGCTCAAATTTTTTTGCCTTATCATTAATTGCTTTCCAGATTTCATCTTCATCAGGACTTTTTTCAGGTGCTAATTTCCACAGATAATAAAGCTCTTGAAGGGTTTCCGCCTTACTCCGAAGCAGCAACCACACCTCAGCTTCCTCCATACTGCCTGAAGGGATATTTCTCCATAGCCACTGGCAATGATCAAAAGTTTTCACCTTTCTTTTAAGATCTTCCCAGGCTTCAGCTTTCTCTGGACTATTTGAAGAGCTAGCCCTCCATAAGCTTTTACACTGCTCAAATGTTCCTGCCTTAATCTTAACAACTTTCCAAGCCTCATCTTTATCAGACTTACCCACAGGAGCATTTTGCCAGACCCATCGATAGTCCTCAAAGCTTTTTACTTTAGTTTTAGCAAGTTGCCAAGCCTCAGTTTTTTTGAGCTCATCTGAAGAATTGTTTCTCCACAATCTGCGGCACTGCTCAAAAGTTTTAGCCTTACTTTTAACAATTTGCCAAGCTTCATCTTTTTCAGAGCTGCCAAAAAGAGCCTTACTCCAAACCCAGTATGACTGCCTAAAAGATAGGCTCCTTTTCTCGCTATCTTTTAAAGTCTCCCAGGACAAGAGAATAGCTAAACCTTCTTCAACTCCATTCTCATAGAGTTTTTCTACTTTTTCATTCATTACGGTATATTTTTGATTAAACACTATTTTTAAAGGTCATTAAAAAAATATACCACCTTGGTATATCTTTGTCAAAGCACGGGTGGGAGGAATCGAACCCCCGCTAGAGGTTTTGGAGACCCCTGTACTGCCACTATACGACACCCGCTTATAAAAAACGGGAATTACCCGTTTTTATTTATATATTATTTTATAACAATTATTTTATCCTTTGTCTAGAGAATTGGTGTATTCCATCTCATAAATATGTAGAACTGTTACTGTAATAGATATTATTAATGGACCAATAATTAATCCCCAAAAACCAAATAAACTAATACCTCCTAGAATTGATAGAATGATAAATATAGGATTAACTTGTGCTCTTCCTTTAATCATATATCCTCTTAGAATATTATCAGTATTACCAAGCACAATTGCTCCCCATGCCAATAAAAATATACCTTTCCAAACTTCACCTATAAGCAGAAGGTATACACCAACTGGTACATAAATGAAGGCGGCACCGATATAAGGTAGTAGAGATAAGAAACCCATTAAAATACCAGCAAAGAAAGCTGGAAGGCCTATGATAATAAAACCTATAGCACCTACAAGACCTTGTGCAGCAGCAGTTACAAAGGTACTAACAAAAATACTGTAGCTAACAGATCTAAACTTATTAAATATCTCTAAGTCATAAGTGTTTTTAAGTGGGGACCAATACATTAACTTCTTTAAGATATTTTTACCATCCACAAAGAAGAAAAACATTATTAATATAATCAAGAACAAGGAGAATATAAACTTAGTAGTCTCAGCAATTAAAGTAGTAGCTCCTCCAACTAACCAATTACTAGATTTGCGTAAAGTGTCAGTTACAAACTGCTCAATACTAGCAGGATCAAAACCAAAAACATTAAGTTCAGATAAGTATGAATCCTGAAGCACTGTCTCCATGTCGTTTTCATTTAAAAACTGAACTGTATTTTGATATGCTTCTACAGATTGTTGACCTGAATATATTATTAAGTTAACAATAGGAATAATTATCACTAGCACTAGTAAGAAACACATTATCCCTGCTGCAATATTTCTTTTACCATTTAAGAATCTAACTAGCTTTTCATAAAGTTTATAGAAAATTGAAACCAAAACTGCGGCAACTAGTATCTCAGATAAATATGGTTTAAAAACTAAATAACAAGCAACTAAAACTAGTAGCACTAAAATTATTAGAAAAGGCTTAGAAAGATTGTCTTTCATATTATTTTGTTTCTTTGTGTTCCGTATGTTCATTGCAATTTGGGCAATATTTTCTAAGTGTCATTCTCTCTTTAAGAGTCTTCTTATTTTTACGGGAATAATAGTTTACTTTCTTGCAAACAGTACATTCAAATTTAATCATGTTGTCTTGAGACATATGGTTTTCTATCTCAGCCTTTTCAGCCAAGCTTAATTAATTTATATATAATAAAGTATAGCAATAATAAATAGAGGTAGTCAAATACTAATTCTGACAATTTTCACAAATATGTGTACCTCTTCCAGCTACTTTAATCTTTTTAATTACACTATCACATTTAGCGCACTTATCTCCTTGCTTACCAAAAACTTTCAATCTATTACTAAAATTACCAGCCTTGCCCTTGCTATCTACATAATCACTAAAGGTAGTACCTCTATATTTAATAGCTTCTTTAATAACCTTCACTATTGCCTTATAAAGTCTCTCTAGCTCTTTCTTGCTTAAAGATTTTGTTTCCCTTCTAGGGTCAACCTGAGCTAAGAATAAAGCTTCATCAACATAAATGTTTCCCAGACCTGAAATAAGCTTTTGATTTAAAAGCGTAGCCTTTATAGGCGCTTTCCTATTTTTAAATATAGATTCTAGTTTAGATAAGGTAAATTCCTTTTTTAAAGGCTCTGGTCCGTATTTACTCTTTATCTCTAGCCATTCTTTTTCATTAACTAAACTCACATAACCAAATCTTCTAATATCATTAAAAAAAAGAGCCTTTTTATTTGAAAAATAAATTACAAACCTAGTATGTTTATTAGGCAAGCTACTGCCGATAGCAGCGCTCTTATCTTTAGCAGAAAAAGAATGCCCACCAGCAATAATATCTTTATTATCTTTAAGAACTAGCTGTCCGGTCATCTTCAGGTGAGTGAGTAAGTATTTATTATTACTTAAAAGAAAAGCCAGTAATTTACCCTGGCGCTCAATTGCTGTGATTTTTAAACCTTTTAAACTAAAATATCCTTTCTTACTATCCTTACCTATCACTTTATCATCTAAAATCTCTATTTTTTGTATTTTTTTATTTAAAATAGATGACTTCAGATCAGACCTTATAGTTTCAACCTCTGGTAATTCAGGCATATTAAAAAATAATTAATAATACTACAATAATAACCAGAGCAATAAACTCTACTGTAAATATTTTTAGAAAACTTTGTCCTAACTTGTCTGGATTTAAAATCATATATTTAAATATTTATTCTAGCTATATTTTACCACAAATTTGGTATAAACTAAAACAAAATCTCCCAGTAAAGGGAGATTTTTATGTGGGCCGAGCTGGATTCGAACCAACGAAGGCATAAAGCCAGCAGATTTACAGTCTGCCCCGTTTGACCGCTTCGGTATCGACCCCTAATTCATGATTATAATAAACTAATGACAACAACTTGTCAAATAAAAAATTACCAACAAGAAATCATTGATAATTTTCTTTTCTCGTTAACCACCAATAATATCAAAGATAACAAAGTTAACCAGAGCATATGAAAAGAATATTATAGCTAAACCAATCACTGACCAAATTATTATATCTCTTCCCTTTTTAATCTTTTCAGGAGAACCTGAACTTGTCATCCAAGTAATACCACCGTAAACAAACATAAGTAAAGCCAGAGAACCAATTATACCTAAAACTGCGTTAATAACTCTTCCTATTATGCTATTTGGTGTAGTATTAGGCCCTAAAGGATTACTTAAACTTACTCCATCACAATTTGCACCTGTACAGCCCCCATTCTCAGTACCTACAGTTTCTACGGCTAAACTTGAATTTAGACTAAATAAAAAAACAACACTAAGTACAATAAGTAAGCTTGCAATAAATTTACCTTTAAACATATCTGTGATTATTTATATCTTAATATATAATTATATTAACATAAAAAATAAAAAAAGGGAATGCTTTTAGCAATTCCCTTTTGTTCTTAGTTTTGAGCAAGACTTTGTCTTACTCTTGTCTCCTTTAGAACTAAAACCCTAGCTTTAGTGGCTGGTCCTTTGAAAGTCAAAGGAATGCTTAGATCTAAGTTTTTTACAACCCTGTCTTTATACCTATATCTAGCTTCAGGATTTCTGTAGCTAGCATAAATATCAACACAAGTATTAACATGTCCAATTACAACACTATTTGCCCCACCTTCTTTAAGGTTGATAATAACAATTTCAGGATTTCTTAATTTATTAAGATCGTATCCATAAACATTGGTACGAAGAACTCCTTGACTGTTAGCATCTCGTGATGAGTAAACTTCATTAATTAAAGTGTCGTATTTAGTAACATAGACGCTCACCGGAGTGTGACTTCTTTCTCTGTAAACCTCTTTCCAATGATCCGTAGCTTTCCTACAAGTATCACCGGTTAAAGGATCAAAAAAATACTTCCCTTTAGTGTCCTCATGGATATCATTGCTTGGCCGATGAAACATCTCACCATTTTCAATGTTAATCCAATTGAGAACTTCTCCTTCAGTGTCAAAGTTAGCTCTGTCTAAAGCAGGCAAAAAATGGAAAATAAATACCAATAATATTGGCAACCACTTTACCAGCTTTCTCTTTTTTTCCTCGCAATCTTTAAAGATTTTTGAGAAAAAAGTAGAGACAACAAAAGTTGCAACAAATAGCACAACTAGATATACCCACGGATGCAAATACTGAATTAAGTTTTGAAAAAAGTAAAACCAAATAATAGTTCCGATAATTACTAAAACAGCAATTACCACATTATTTTTAAAGGGTATACTTTTAAAAAACTTAACTGTTTTACTTGGTCCGTTGTTTTCTTCTTTACTTGAGCCATTATTTTCTTGAATAGGCTCTTCTCCCACTACTTCGTGGGCTGGTCTTGGTTTTTGCATTTTTCTTCCTTTCTTTTGTTTTTCTTACTAATCTCATTTGAAATAGCAATAATCTCAGCTATTGCTTGTTTAGACATACCAGCTCCTGACCCTCCTGATGTTTGACTATCAGAAAAAAAGCCAGTCTCTACCTCAGGTACTGCTTCCCACTTCTTCAGTGCTTGCAGAAAATTTGAAGCTTCTACAGGACTGAGATTGCTCTCAGTAATCTTTTTAAGTGCTGTTTTTAAGCCAGTACCCTCTAGTTTATGAGAGTCTCTCTTAGCTTTAGCAATTTCCACAATTTTTGCAGCCTCAGCTTTAGCCTTAGCTACAGTTTGCTTGTTTTTCAAAACTACAACTGCTAACTCATTTCTCTCTGCATAAACCTTCTCCCTAGCTTCACGGTCAGCTTTAGATAAAATAACATCCTCCAGGCGTACGCTAATAATTTCTACACCCCATTCACTTTCAATGTATTGGATAATGTTGTTTGGATCAGTTTTATAATCATCTCCAAATAATGCAAATAGATCAACCTCATCAACTCTCCCAGTTGGATTATCTGGATCCTCTTGATCCTTAAAATCAAGTACATCTTTATCTTCCGCATAATCACGAAACCTTTTCTTAAAGATGTCCTTAATTTCTCTGTAGACATCCTCCACATTGGTAAAAGCTTTTTCGGTATTTCTAACCCTAAGTCTAACTGATAATTTTACCCAAGCTGCAGACTCTTTAAACTCCACCATTTCGTCAGGGTCTCCTTTAGCATCTTCAAACACATCAATTGAGTGTTCTGCAATGTTATAGGCTGTAGGAAGTTTAAACATCTTAAACCAGGGATAAACTAAATTGAATCCAGGCTTCAAGCTTGTTTGATACTTGCCAAAAAAAGTTAAAATATAATTTAATCTTTCTGGCACAGAAACAACAGCTTTAGTCAACAACACCCCTAAAAGAATGAAGAATAACAATAGCCCAATTAAGAAGCTTACTAAAAAACTAAGCCAAGCGCTGAGAATCCAGGCAACTATAATAGATATAATTGCCAAGCTAATAATGGTTAGCGGCCAAATCGTCTTTAATACAAAATCTTTCATGTCATTTATTTTTTAAGTTAATATTTCATTTTAATGTACAAATTACAAACTTTTTGTAATTAAGATATTGTATAATATTTAATCACTTTTGTCAAGTATTGTGGCATTGCAGCAAAGGGTTTACACTCGCTAACTCTTCTAATCGTTGCATTGGTGTTTTTCCATCCATGCCTAGTCCACGGTGTTTTTTCTGGTAATTATAATAATGCATAAATAAATTAAGC